>Ga0325403_1000792_pt1 | contig 24242 bp, 11 predicted proteins | sample PopdelMetagenome_19_FD_205665 | JGI IMG/M metagenome (GOLD analysis project Ga0325403, IMG submission 205665) | Populus deltoides microbial communities from Bellville, Georgia, United States - Xylem-PdKOR-R4 | ecosystem: Host-associated > Plants > Phyllosphere > Stem > Wood/Secondary xylem... | reverse complement strand
GGTTCAATCGGTTTAAGCTTTTTTAAACCAGAACCGAACCGGACCCGGTGGTTTTTTTATTTTTTAATCGGTTTATTCGGTTTTTTCTATCGGTTCGGTTTTTTTGGTTAATTTTGTTCTTGATTTTTTCAGTTTAATCGGTTGGTCAGTTTTTTTGAACACCCCTACTGCTAAGTTTATGATGAAACCTATCAGTCTAAAATACCAAAAAAATTAACATGTGTGCAAACTTTTGCATGTTGTACTTCCTTGAAAATACTGAGCTGACCGAGTGTAGGGCATGCGGACATTCTTGTTATAAACCCAGAACTGGTAGGTGGAAAACTCTTGTAGCATATAAAAAACTTAGAAACTTCTCAATCACACCTAGACTGCAAAGGTTATTCATGTCACCAAAAACTTTAGAACACATAACATGACACCAATCACATGATGCGATTGATGGAGTAATGGTGCACCATTCGGTGAAGCATGGAAACACTTTAACAGTGTGCATCCTCACGTTTTAGCTGAATCAAAGAACGTTCATCTTGGGCTATGTACAAACAAATTCAATCCATTCGGGTCATTTATTGCTTCTTATTCCTGTTGGCCAATTATACTAAAGGTATATAACTTTCCACCGGGGATGTGTATGAAGCCAAAGTTCATATTTTTATCTACGATCATATCTGGTCCTAATAGTCCGAGCCAAAATATAGATGTTTATCTTCGATTATTGATTGATGAGTTGACGTAGTTGTGGTCCTCCGACTCGTTGACTTATGATGTATCGAAGAAACTAAATTTTCTTATAAAGGCAGCTTTGATGCGGACTATCAATGATTTTTCAGCTTATGGAATGGTTTCTGGTTGGAGCATGCATGAAAAACTAGCATGTCTATACTGCATGGAAAACAACAAAGAATTCACACTAACAAACGGGGGTAAAGTGTCTTTTTTTAATTGCCACCAACATTTCTTGCCAACGAATCACAGGTACAGAAAGAACATAAATGACTTTTTTTTTGTAGAGTTGAAAAGGATGTTGCACCTCCGTATCTTTCCAGTGATGAATTGTATAACGTGGTGTTAGAGTACAGTGACATTGTGTTTGGTTTCCAACCCGGTAAACAGAAGTTTTCTAGTTTTGGTTTGACCCACAACTAGATAAAATGAAGTATTTTCTAGGAACTTCATAATTAGAAGACCAATCTCCTCCGCCATAACCTTGACATTATGCACATAGAAAATAACATGTTTGAGAACATTTTCAACACGATCATGGACGTGAAGGGGAAGAATATGGACAACATCCAGGCTAAAATGGATATAACATTATTTTGTCACTGTAAAAATATAGAGTTGGTTTGTGCTGAGTCACAAGTTGCAAAGCCAAAGCAAGCTCTGTCTTAGACAAGAATGCATAACTACTAGTGTACCAATAAGTGAAGAGTATGTGTTTTCCCGATGGACATGCCTCGAACATATTAAGGTTGATTAATTTGGAGGATTATAAACTGTATGGAATGAAGAGTCATGACTGCTACGTGTTTATGCAAACACTCATTCCACTAGCTTATCGTGATTTATTATCAAATAAGATATGGAATGCACTCACGGAGATTAGTCATTTCTTTAGAGATAAATGCTTCAGCAAGTGGATACACCGCACATTAAGAGGCTTGAAACAAATATGGTCGAGACAATATACAAACTTGAGTTAATATTCATTCCATCCTTTTTAACTATATGGAGCATCTACCCATTCATTTATCGTATGAGGCAAAAGTTGAAGGTCCAATGCAGTACATGCAACATCTCTCTTTTTCCTCTTTAACTTCATTTAGATCCATAATTAGGGATTTTCTATGTATCCTCATTAAAACCTTTCCATGTAGTCTAGATCAACCATAAATATTCCAATTTTATTGCAATCTCCACTTTATGAAAGATGATTCCCTTATTTTAAATCTTTCAATTTTCATTTACATGATCTTCTATTATATTACTTGATTCTCTATTTTTCTTGTTTTTCACCTACTCCCTAATCCTTTTTTATTTTTATTTATTTTTCATTTCTATTTTTATTTTATAAAAACTAGTCACACAAAATAAAATAAGTGAAAGTGATAAAAACCAATAAATGATAAATCAACAAATTGCATCAGGAAAATATTTTTTTAAAAATTTTAATATGTTGAAAGATAGGGGCAAAATGGGTTATGACAGTTGCCTCTTTTTTATAATTATTATGGTATAAAAACATTGAAAAAATTATTATTATTTAGCTTTGTATAGTAAGTTTGTAAAGAAAAAAAATATATCACTCAAAATTTTTATTATTTTAAACCTATTAAAAGGTGACCTTAGCTCAATATGAAAAGAATAGTCTCATTAAAAAGTAATTTTCATTAAAATAAAATAAAACGAAGTCAAATTGAAAGGTGACCAACATTCACATGAAAATTTAAAGGGAACAAATAGAGAGGCAAAAAACCTTGGTGTTAAATTCAAAGGCATCAAATCAAAAAATGAGCATCCTTGACATGAAACTTAATATGAATCAAATTAAAAAGTGACTAACATTAACACAAAATTTAAATGGAACAATTCAAGAGGCTACCAACCTCAGCACGAGACTTAAATGGATATTTAAAATGAAATTATCATTGAATTAATAAAACACATTATTTTTCATGAAATTATCTTTCATGTTTTGGGACTAGATTGTAAATTTAAACAAAAAGAGTTTCTTTTTCTTTTTTCTTTTTTGTTCTTTTTCTTGTCTCTAATCTATAATGTTTGAGCACCCTAGAATTATAGTGTTGAGCACCTTAGAAAATAAAATTCAATAATTAATGGAAAAATCTTTTTTTATTAATAAGATACATAAATTTTATGGTCAAAAATTATTTTTTTTTCATTTTTGAAATGTGCAGGATTTATCCCCTTTTTTTATCCTCCATTTTTATTGCTTATTATCATCTCACTCCCCAACCTTTTTATTTTTATTTATTTATTTTTCATTCCTAGTTTTATTTTATAAAAATAGTCACAGAAAATAAAATAAGTGAAAGTACAAATAAACTAATAAATGACTATAAATCTTTTTAATTGTATTGAGAAAACATTGTTTGAAAATTTTTATATTTTAAAAATTATATTGAAAAATAGAGATAAAAATGAATTATGAGAGATATAAGGCAATTATGCAATAGACTTTAATAATATTAATCAATCAAGATGATAAACCAGGGAGATTATGCTGCAATTTCAGCAGAAAAAACTGAAAAGTCTTACCGTATAGATGCTATCCTAATAGGTTTTTGGAGGCTAGGCAAGTATTGCATACAAATACACCTTGCGTTGCAATTCAAATATTTTTTTTTCTTGATATGTTTTTGTACATAAAATATTCTAAATAAAATTTAAAAATATTATGCATATATTTAATTAAATAAATTAAAAACTATTTATACAACAAAAAAAAATTAAATCTGATCCTTACCCAGCAGAAGGTAATCAACTAAACTTGACACTTGGGTATAATAAACACCTATAAAATTAAGAACTAATCAAATATTGAGGTGATTAGAAAAAAAAATCAAACCGAAACAAATTAAATTGTCCAATTAATAATCAACTAAATATAAAATAATAAAATTAAAAAAAATAATTTTTTTTTTAAAACCCAATTGTAATGGATAAAAAAAATAAGGCATAGGCTCTCGGGCTTGAATGGCCTAGAGGTCTTGAGCCTTATTTTTTAAAATTTTCTTAATTAATTCTTTTAGAAAAATCATAAATAACACTTTGCCTACCCTAACCAAATTCTGGTTACCTCAGATCCATGAAAAATCACGCTAGGCTATTTTAGATTTTTTTAAAAAAAAACTCATTTTCAATTATATTTTGACAAAAAAAAACACCTAAACACTATACAAATGATATCCATAGCCTCTAACAACCTAAAAATTGACTTCAAAATCCATAATTAACCCTAAACCAAAATTATTTTCGGTCTCAAATCTACCATTTTAGACAAGTTTAAGGGAAAACAACACTTAGGTTAAAATCTTTCCATAAAAAAGAACTCATTAACCCTAAAATAACCCTTTTTGTGACTAGAATTGGTCTCAACCGAGACTTTCTTTTTTAACCACTAGAATCCAGCCGTTTTCTCTCTGCTCTCTCTAACCACAGATAAAAAATAAGAAAGATGAAGTCTTGGATCAAAATTGAATTTCATGAATTTTTAGGGACTTATAGTTTATGACTTGAATGAATTTTTAGACACTTACAATTTATGATTTGAAAAGTTAAAGGACCAAATATATGTAAAAGGTGGTTCGAGGATATACACACACATGCACACCATCTTACTGTGAACAGGTTTGCTAAGAAATACAATGGAATGTGAGGAGGATATACACACAAATGCACACCATCTCATTCAATCATTTTTTGGGTTATCATTTATTAGTACGTGACTCATCAATAATATGCCAGGTCCAAACTTCCCTTTGAAACAGAACAATTTCCTAGTTAGAAAAGAGGAAAGGTCAATTTCATTGATTAACGAACTGGCAGGTCAAAATTGTTGGCTTCATTTTTTATTTCATTTCAGGTAGATCATGAAACATGGCTCATCATCTATTGAATGCTTCTTACTTTCTTCTTCCTTGTTCATGAATGTTACCTTCCATGGCTAGAAGGATCTACCGGTTCCTTTTGTTTTGCTTCTGTGCCTCTCACGTTTTGGCAGCAGACACACTGTACCAAGGTGGTGATTCCCTCAATTCTTCCAATACTCTAGTTTCCAAAAATGGGCTCTTCACTTTAGGATTCACAAGACTTGACTCTGCTGAGTCGAATGCTACCTACATGGGAATATGGTACAACAATGACAAAAGCCACCCTTTTTGGCTAGCCAACAGAGACAAACCCATAGCAGACAATTCAGGGGTTCTTGCAATAGATGGATCAGGAAATATGAAACTAACCTAATCTGGAGGTGATCCTGTTGAGTTCTATTCAAGTCAATCTTCTACAACCAATATAACAGCTATTTTAAAAGATTCAGGCAAATTTGTTCTCAAAGATGAAAATTCTGGCAGCCAACAGGTCTTATGGCAAAGCTTTGACTTTCCTACTGATACATTCTTGCCTGGAATGAAGTTAGGGATCAAACATAGAACTGGCCAAACCTGGTCTCTCATGTCGTGGTTGAGCGACTTAGTACCCACTCCCGCTGGTGCTTTCACTTTTGAATGGGATACTAATGTAAAGGAGTTGGTCATTAAGCGGCGAGATGTGATTTATTGGACTACTGGACCATTGAGGAGCAATACTAGTTTCGAAATTCCTTTTCTGGATGCAGCGGTTCTTGATTTCAGTTTTATTAATGATTCTAACGCAGACGAGGATTACTTTATGTTCACAGTTTCTGCAAATCAATTTACTGCTCAGGGTCAAAGGAATTTTTCAATGTGGCAGTTGGAATATGATGGGAGCATAGCAGATCAAAGTACTGGACGAACATATGGGGGCACAGCATGTGCAGGAAATAACACAGATGGTGGTTGCGAGAGGTGGTCAGGACCGGCATGCAGGAGCGATAGGAACAGTTTTGAATTGATATCAGGTTCCTTTGTTAACACAGTTCCTAGGAAGTACGACGATAATTCTAGTCTTAGCATTAGTGATTGCAAGGACATCTGCTGGAAAGATTGTCAATGTGTTGGTGTTAGTACCATAGGCAATAATGCCCACAATACTGGATGCACGTTTTTTTATGGACCAGTTTACAAGGTAGTTTGTTAAAAATTACTTCAAGAAAAGGATTGAAGAAATTATTAACTTATATCTCAGACCAAGTATTGAATTGAGAGCTGTTTTCCTTCAGGGGAAATTGCCAGATGGGCGAGAGATAGCGGTAAAAAGACTGTCTAGAAGTTCAGGACAAGGGCTGGTGGAATTCAAAAACGAGCTTATACTCATAGCTAAATTGCAACACATGAATCTTGTCAGGCTCCTAGGCTGCTGCATTCAAGGGGAAGAGAAAATGTTAGTGTACGAATACATGCCTAATAAAAGCTTGGATACATTTATATTTGGTAAGTAAATTATGCCATCATACTATAAAGTGAATGGATCTCTGTTCTTGAAAGGTTTTGGACTTGGATGAATAACATTGCTGGAATATTCACTGTTATGCTTTAAATGCAGATCAATCAAAAAGGGAGCTCATAGACTGGAAGAAGCGATTTGAAATCATTGAAGGTATAGCTCAAGGGCTACTTTACCTTCATAAGTATTCAAGATTGAGGATAATTCATAGAGATTTGAAGGCTAGCAACATACTTCTTGATGAAAATCTGAACCCCAAAATTTCTGATTTTGGCATGGCAAGAATTTTCAAGATCAATGATTTAGAAGGAAATACAAACCAAATTGTTGGGACGCGGTAAGTATAGATTTACTGTTCTATGTGTCATTACTCTGGTAAGTGCTTAAAAATAACATAATATTCACTTTGTCCTTACAGTGGATATATGTCCCCTGAGTATGTTATGGAGGGCATTTTCTCTGTGAAATCTGATGTCTTCAGTTTTGGAGTTCTACTACTGGAAATTGTGAGTGGTAGAAGGATCCAAGGCCTTCTTGAAATAGACGGCCACCCTCTCAATCTTGTGGGATATGTAAGTTCATTTCATGCAACCTCATAAATTATACATTGCTAGCTGCATAAGCTTAATTTTAACATTAAATGTAAACTTGATTCAGGCATGGGAGCTATGGAAAGCAGGTAGACCATTTGAGCTGGTGGATCCAATACTAAGAGAATCTTGCTCTAAAGACCAGGTCTTGAGATGCATTCATGTGGGCTTGCTATGTGTAGAAGACAATGCAGTGGATAGGCCGATTATGTCAGATGTTATATCGATGCTAACAAGCGAAGCACAATTACCACTTCCCAAACAGCCTGCATTTTCCAGTGCAAGAAGTGTTATGGAAGGAAAGAGCTTCAGCAAGCCTGCAGAGACTGGCTCCATAAATTATGTTTCTATGTCAGCAATGGATGTGAGATAGAGGTTAGAGCGTTAGATGGTTTATTTCTCCTCAGATTTTGCATGTCTTCTGTCGTTTTGGAGCAGACACATTCTCCATCAGTATTTTGTATAACAAATTCTAATGTAATAGATACAATACTAATAACACAGTAGATGATTGAATTTAAACCTCGAATTATGTTTGATCACATTGCTTCAATAATATTTAATTTTTTTATTTATAAATTATATATATAATATCATATAGGTAAAACCTTATGGAAATATTTATAATCAAAACTTACTAAAATAATTTTTTTATTAAACTCTAAAATCAATCAAAACTTACTTGTTTTGATACGAGCAAGACAGATTAACACGTTAGACAATATCTTATAAAAATTATAGATTAACACGTTTTTTTTTCCCCTCTCTCTCTCGCCCCTTCACTTAATTTGTGCTTTTTTTTTTCTCTGGAAATCAATATTATATACAACTTCATGAAAGTGCACATTAATGAAACATCCAATACAATTCAGTATTGACACTAGTTATTCGACCCGGACCCGAACTCTTTGTTGTAGGTTAAATATTTTTTTCTAGAAACAGAATTAGATACGATGGCTTTTCCAACATATTGTTTATATAAAAAAGTATAAATTTTAATCAAAAATTTTATGCAAACATTTAATTAAATAAATTTAAAATTATTTGTATAAATAAATAAAAAACAGTTATCACAATAACTTGGAAAAAAGCCATTGGAAGCATGAAATTAGATTAAAAAAAATCAGCTCAAGTCAACCCGGGGTAACGTGATAAACATGTAATTTGAGTAATAAGAGGCAAGTCAACCTGAGTTAACCCTGCAAACCTCATGGTCCAGGTCATAAGATCGAGATAACCTGATAAAAAAATTGAAAAAAACTACAAAACCAATCTTTTAAAAAATAAAAATCACCATCGAACAATGAAATCATCAGAAAAGATATCGACCCACCTTAATTTTTCAAACTTGTGATTCAAGTTGTAAGACCAAAAGCATCATACTCAATCCTCGAAAAATCATCGTTAAAGGATGAAATTGAAAAAAAACAATCAATTACACAAAAAGATATAAGCTTAAAAAAATGACAATTAAAATAATGATGGTTAAAATCAAAATAAGAAATAAATTAGAGGGAAACCAAAATTTTTCATTGGAGGGTTAAATTGAAAAGAAAAAAACTTTAAAAAAAAATCAAAAGAATGAGGACCAAATTGAAAAAAAAACAATGGACCATAAACTTATATTGAAGTATGAAATTGAAAACTGATAAAACTTTTATAAAAAATCCATAGAAGATGTTTAGAAATCAAAAGAATAAGGACTTGAATGGAAAAAATAAAACATGACAAATTAAAATTGAATGACTAAATATAAAACAAATAAAACTTGTATAATAGGGTCAATGAATAAATATTATAAATCAAAGGAATAAGGACTAAAATTGAAATAATAAAAACTAAGATAACTAAGTTGTGCTTTTTTGTGGGAGGAAGAGAAAAGAAGAAAGAAACGCTTGCCAACGACAATTCATCGCATCTCCTCCAACACACGCCGCACTAGGAGGAAAAGGACATGGTGACATTTCCATCAACATGGCGGAAGCACCCTAAATACCCTCGCCTAATAGTTTAAAAAAATCTGATATAAATTACTGCGTGTCTATAGTATTTGCTACAAGGTTTCTTTAATGCCATTTAGAGTTTTTGTTAACTAGTTTTCTGGACCATACTATGTTGATGGTTAGATAAAAAAAAATTGAACTTAAAATTTTTTTTGGCCCCAATTGACTTGATTTAAAATTAACCACGTGAGATTAAAATTAACCCCGAGAGATTTGTCCTAACATGATCCAATTGACTTGATGGGTCCAAAGATAAATCGGATGATCGGTAAAAAGTATGGTTTGACTTTAAAAAGAAATCAAGATTATATTATTTTTTTAATATTGAAATGACAACATATTAGATCATCTCGGGCTTCGTATGTTAACCCATGACACAGGTAATGAACTCCATTGAGTTTAACAAATTTGTATTTTGAAACTATTTTTTACTAAATAATATGATAACAAAGACAGACGCTCGCAAAATTAAGCATCAACCAAATATCACGATGTTTGTTTGAGTCTACAATAATCTTATAGAAAGCAAATCGAAACAAATTATGAAGACCAATTCAAAATCAATCCATATTGAAGAATGAAATTGATAAAAAAAAAAGACATAAAGGATTTATGAATTTTTAAAAAAAAAACTATTTAGCATTATTATTAAATCAGATCATTTCCGACTCATTTCCAAACTCAGGTTTAAAATTAACTCACATGGGTGATCTAGTTGACTTAATGGGTCTAAAAGCAACATAAACATCAATAAAAACATAGTTTTGACTTTAAAAATATTTCAAGATGACATTTATTTTTTGAATATTGAGATAACGACATATTAGATTAACCCGGGCTTTTGCAACTTAGCTTTAAAAACCCACGATATGGATCATGGACTCCATTAAGTTTTAAAAAATTATTTTTTATTTAGTGATATGATAACAAAAACAGACATTTGTAAAAATTGAATATCAATCAAATACATAGATATTTATTTGAGACTGTAATAACTTCATAGAAAGAAAATTAGAACAATTTATTATGATCAATTCAAAATAAGTAAAATATTGAAGCATGAAATTGAAAAAAAAAATTGAAATGTATAATTTTTATAAAAAAACTGAAAAGAAATTGAAAAGGGAGAAATTGAAAAATTAAAAACAAAAATAAGGTGCTTCACTGTTCATATAAATGTGAAGCACCATAATATTTTTAATTTTTTTTAATAAAGAGAGTGATAATTTATAATATAATATAATAAATAACAAAACTAAGAATTTAAAATCAAAGAGCAAGGAGTGTTTTTCTTTGATTTTTTCCCCTCATGGAGACTAAAAGTCACACATCAGCTAATTATGTGCTATTTGTGTTTAAAATATGACTTGATATATTTTGAAAAGATCACTATAATTTTGTTAAGAACCGAGTCATATTCCTATTTCAAAAAAATTCAGAAAATAAAAAATATTGCCCAACTCGGAATTGAAAAGAAAAATTGAATAAAATATATAGATATGATATCCTAGTGAGAAAGCGTACGATAGACAACAATTGTGATGGTTAATATTGAATATAAAATATTAATCTTCTTATTATATTTATTTTTAGCTTGATGTTATTCTTGTGCTAACAGTCAAATGATTGAAAAAATATCTTTTAAAATGAATTTTTTAATTTTAATTTTTCATTATTAGTTTTTTAATTATTTTGATATATATATAGACTTTAACAAAGACAGGTGAGGTAGAATGGTTTTCTTATTTTTCTGTTGTGTTGTTGTGTATAGAGTCTTAAGTATTTATAATACAGACAAGAGAGCTTGCTGATGATGCTGCACACGTGCCTTACAAGTGAGTAGCATAGAGTACACCTCTTCTAAGGTGACATTTTCTTTAATTGAAATGGTGGTAATAAGAAAAGCATACTCGGGTCCTAGACCAGTGAGTAGGTATGTGATAATTTCATCACATTTGAGTGCCTGACCTGCCAAAGCAAGTTCATCAGAGAACTCTTTTTACATACAAGAAATATTCTGTAACAGACTGAGTAGTTTTACGAGCAGTAGCAAACAGATTTGGATGGCCTTAGCTTTTGATTGTGCAGCAAAAGTAGTGTGAAGAGATGTCCAAACTGCATGAGAAATAGTGCATTGTCAGTATATCATTGGTAAGAGAGGCATTAATACAACTGAGAAGAAGATTGTCTTGGGTTTCCCATATATCAAAGGTTGGGTTTGGTTGCATGGTGCCATCACTGTGAGGAATTTTCTTTGCGGGCATTTTAATAGTGCCATCAACATAGCCAAATACTTTTTGACCTTTGAGACAGAGAAGCATGGTTGCTTTTCAATTTGAAAAATTGGTGCAGGTAAGTTTGGTGATATTGATGCTAGAAGAATGATTGAAGACAGGTAGAGTATTGTCAAAAATAAGGGAAGAATGGAGAGAGGCGGCCATGGTGGCTAAGAGGAATATGAGAAAGGAGTTCAAAAAAAAGAGATGAAAGGAATGGACTGAGAAGAATCTTTATGAAAGGACGTAAGTCGTTGGCTCTGATACCATGTAGAATTTAACAAAGACAGAAGAGGTAGAATGGTTTTCTTATTTTTTCTGTTGTGTTTGTTGTGCGCAGAGTCTAAGTATTTATAATATAGCGTAAATCACTTCTACTAATTTGCTATACAAAACTCAAAAATAGAATCTGAAGATGTAAATCAAGACATTTAACAGAACCGAAAATAAAGGTCCAGGATTGTTGTTATGTCTTCTCCGCTTGTTGAGGTTTGGCCTGATTTTTAGTTGTTGCATAATCTTCTACGTGATCAACGGATCTCAATTCAATGTGATATATTCCATTAATTTTGGAGATGAAATTGAGATTTACAGACCCTTTTCATTACTATTTTAATAAAAATGAAAATATATATATATATATATAACGAAACTAGTAGACCAAAATTGCTCGACTACAAAATTGCTCGTTTCCTTTCCTTTTTACTCTTTTAACTTCTTGTATAATGGCCAGATAATATTTTCAGACAACTAAACTTATAAAACATTGATACTGTACAAGTATTCATCTTTTCCAAAGAAACAGGCAGGCCAAAATCATTTTGATTAATACAATTCATGCATGCAGGATCATTCAAAGACTGAAATGTCAGAGAAAATTACCAAACCAAACCACCAAGTAAGAAAAATTAAGGAAACAAAACATATAATATAGGAGAACAAGTCAAATTTCTTCTAAACTCCAACGTGAGACTTTTATTTTTTTATGAATTACTTACTTATATTAAAGTTTATTATCAAAACATTAAAAGAAATTTTTATTTTTTTTAATGTGAGTATTAACATGTAGTTTATGTTCACACAAAAAAATTAAAAAAAAAATTGATTTAAATACTTCAAACTTTAAAAAAATAATATCTTTCTAATATGAAATAAAAAAAAATTTGAAATAATTTTTAAAACTTTATTATTTACAATATGCATAGTTTATATCCAAATAGATTATTTTTTAATATTTTTATATAACATATTAAAATTTCAAATATTATTTTTAAATTAATCTATTTTATTCTAACCTCTTAATCAGGATATCCCTTAGCCGGGTTTGAAAATTATACTTCTTATTAGATGATTTTAGAAAGTAGTGGATGCTTGGACTCCAAAATTGTCCTTTCCTTTTTCTTTTTTCTTTTTTTTTGTGTTTTTTTAATTTTTTGTGCAGTGATCAGATAATATTTTCAGACAAGTAATTAACTTCTAAACATTGACACTGTACAAGTATTAATCTTTTCCAAAGAACAGGCAGGCCAAAATCATCTTGATTAATACACTTACTTCATGGATTATTCAAAGACTGAAATGTCAGAGAAGATTACCAAACCAAACCACGTAAGAAAAATTAAGGAAAGAAAACAAATAATATAGGGGAACAAGTCAAGGTTCTTTTAAACTGCAACATGAGACTTAATTAGAAGAACACGATAACGACACGTGGTGTCGGTTGAGTTACAAATTCATCGCGTGGAAGGCAAAATTCTTGCATGATTTTACAGAAACATTGAACCAAAGATCGATATTGAACTTTGATTATTATTAATTAACAAAAAGTAAAAGAGTTTACAGAAACATTGAACCAAATACTATTTATTGTATTATTATTATTATTATTATTATTATTATTATTATTATTATTATTATTATGCTTTTGGTTTGTTTAAAAAAAACATATTCTTTAATATTTCATTTATAAGAGATTAAGTTTTATGAGTTGTTGTGGTTTATTTTTTTATATGATTATCTTAGTCTTATAATGTATATTGTGGGTTTAGTGTGTTAATGCGGTTAACTCGATTTTTTTTTAATTGATATTTTTTTCTTCAACTACATCGTTCAACATTAGGTTAATTAGAAATTAGATTTTATGTTGTTTCAATTTACTTTCTATTAGGTTGTCCCGATCTCATGACCTGAATCACAAGTTTTGAGGGTTAATTTAGGTTGACTCGGGTCATTTTATTGTGTTCTTTTTTAAAATTAATTTTTTTTTCAATTTTATTCTTCAACAATGGGTTTATTAGGGATTGTGGTTCATAATTTGTTTCGATTTGTGGGGTTATTCTAGTTTCATGATCCTGAGTCATGGGTTTGACATAGTAACCTAATTTGATTCAGGTCATTTTTTAATTTGATTTCTATAAGGTTATCCTAATCTTATGACCCCGATTATAGGTTTGGCGGTTAACCCGAGTTGACTCCGATATTTTTTGTGTTTTTTAATTGATTTTTTTTTCAATTTCATCCTTCAATATTAAGTTAATTGGAATAATTTTTTATTTATTTTTTATGAGGTTATATATCTCATGACTCAGGTTGTGGAATTAGCAGGTTCACACAAGTTGGCTTGGATTGTTTTTTTTTTGTTCTTTTTTTTCAATTTTATCTTTAAATATTGCGTTGATTAGGGATTGAGATTCTTAATTTATTTTGATTTGATTTATATGAGTTATCATGGTCTCATGGTTTAGATTACAAATTTGATAGGTTAACCTCATTTAACTTAGATATATCCAATATATTATCATCTCGATGTAGATACAAAAGAATGTCATTTTGTTAAGCTAAGTTGTGGACGTCCAATTTATCTTTAAACTTATCAAATTAATCAGGTTATATTAAATTAACTTTCGTATAATTTAACTTTTTTCTACTAGAAAAAAAAAAGTTACAAACACTTGAGCATTTTTTAAAAAAAAAAAAATTAATTCTATCCGTAGCGTAACATTTGCCTCCAATCTAGTCATTTTCTAAAATGGTATACAGAAATTTCCTGAAACATATTTTGCAATGTCTCTAAAAAAACAAAAAAAAAAACTCGAAATGGATGTAATATTTCCAAAATACTGCTCATTCAATGCCGCGGCATAGGATTTGAACCATTCTAGACCATGATTGGATTCCATTAATAATAGTAGAGCTACAACAAGGATTCATTCATGGACTCATAATCCGGTAAAAGAAGGTATCACCGTAGAAGGATCCCAAAGTCAATTTTGTTAGCTAGGAAAAATTGAACCAGAGGGGAGACTAGGCCATTCGACTGACTCAGGAAATTTCAACCTTCCCTCCAGAACCACATGTAAACATAATACTCATAAACTAAGACATGTTAATCCTATCATATGTCTAGATTTTTCTGGTTCTTTTTTTTCCTCCATGGCTAACAGAAGCCTTCTTTCCTCCAAAATCCTCTTGATCGTTTTGGTTTGCTTTTGTCCTACCTTTTCTTTAGCAGCAGACACACTCTACCAAGGTGGAGATGCCCTCAATTCTTCAAGTAGACTTGTCTCCAAAAATAGGCTCTTCACCTTAGGATTCGTAAGACTTGGCTCTACTGAGTACAATGCTAGCTACTTGGGAATATGGTACCAAAATGATACAAGCCACCCCATCTGGATAGCTAATAGAGACAAACCTATAGCAGATGATTCGGGAGTTCTTGAAATAGATGGAGATTCAGGAACCATGACAGTTGCATACTCAGGTGGGAATCTTGTTGATTTTTACTCAACTCAATCTCCCACCACAAAGTTAACAGCTACGTTAGAAGATTCAGGTAATTTTGTTCTGAAAGATGCAAATTCTCGCAGCGATCAGATTTTATGGCAAAGCTTTGATGATCCTACCGACACATTCATGCCTGGAATGAAGTTAGGAATCAACCATAAAACTGGTAAAGTCCGGTCCCTTACATCATGGATGAGTGACTTAGTCCCAGCTTCGGGTGCTTTCACATTTGAGTGGGAGCCCAAAAGACAGGAATTAGTTATTAAGCGACGAAGTGAGATTTATTGGACTAGTGGACCATTGAGGAGCAATGGCAGCTTTGAAACTTTTCGGCCAAATCCCGGACTCGACTATACTTTTCTTATTGTTTCAAACATTGATGAGGATTACTTTATGTTCACGGTGCCAAGAAACAAACTAACTCCTCCGGAGACGGGAAAGTGGCTGCTGCAATTTAATGGGGGGCTAGAAGAGCAAAGTAATGAAAGAACTTCTGGAGGCGACCTTTGTAATGGAAACAACATGGAAAAGGGATGTGTGAAATGGGATTCAGAACCTACATGCCGTAGTAGGGACAGATATGAGTTGAGACCATGTGACTTTTTTGTAGAGGGAGTTCATGCAGTTTATGATAACAATGCTAGTCTCAGCGTTAGTGATTGCAGGGAAATCTGCTGGAAAGACTGTAGGTGTGCAGGCATTACTATCAGAGGCAGTAATGCCAACCATACTGGATGCACATTTTGGTATGGAAACTTTACGGAAGACCTGAGTGCCAGTTCGATTCTATACTTTGTAATTGTGCAAGACACACAACCAGCAGCAAGTAATGCTCTTCAGACCAGTCCAGATTTTGTTTTATCTGCAAGTTTTTTAATCCCCATACATGTTCCTCGTTGTTGTTTTGACTTTTATAGTACAATTCATTGATTTTTCTTCTTCAATTTTCCAGTGAAATCAGGGGAAAGGATCTGGATATGGATTGTAGTTTCTGTGGCATTTTTTCTATTAATGGCACTAGCAAGTATCTTGTGGTGCAGGAGAAGGCAAAGATTCAGAGGTACGTAACCTTTTTTAAACAACAAACAAATTTACTGAAGTTTTCTTCATAACCATTAGAACTTCATGAATTCTTAGATTAACTTAATCTATCATATCATTCTAAGCAGAGAAGTATCTGGATGAATTAATGACATTGGATGCGATGAATGACACGCATGAGCTCGAAAGTGATGGAAACAAGGGACATAATTTGAAAGTATATAGTGTTGCAACAATCATGGCCGCGACAAATTCTTTCTCAGCAAAGAATAAACTTGGACAGGGTGGTTTTGGACCTGTTTACAAGGTAGTCTTGAAAAAAAACATCCAAGAAATGGATTAAGAAAACCTTGTTGATTTTATGTTGAAGTAGGATTAATGATCTATTTTATTTCAGGGAAAATTGCCAGATGATCGAGAAGTAGCCGTAAAAAGACTATCAAGAACTTCAAGACAAGGGCTTGTGGAATTTAAAAATGAACTTATACTCATAGCTAATCTGCAACATTCGAATCTTGTCAAGCTCCTAGGCTGCTGCGTTGAAGGGGAAGAGAAAATGTTAGTGTACGAGTACATGCCTAATAAAAGTTTGGATTCATTTATCTTTGGTAAGCAGCACTATGAAGAGCTTTTTCACACATGTTTCAAAATGTAAAATTCCAAGCTTTTAGACGTTGATCATTATGCTTGTTGGAATCTTCTAACTTTTGCCTTTATTTTGGAATACAGATCAATCAAGGAGGGAACTGTTGGACTGGAAGAAACGTTTTAAAATCATTGAAGAGATAGCTCAAGGTCTCCTATACCTTCATAAGTACTCAAGATTAAGGATAATTCATAGGGATTTGAAGGCCAGTAACATACTACTAAATGAAGATCTTAGCCCCAAAATTTCAGACTTCGGTATGGCAAGAATTTTCAAGATTAATGAATTGGAAGCAAACACAAACCGCATCGTTGGAACTTAGTAAGCAATGAATCTACAACTTCATGTTTCTCTGATCTTTTTTTAACTGAAAACATTCAGTTATCTTCACTCTTCAGTAGATTAACAATTCAATTGTTTGGCAAACACAGTGGCTATATGTCCCCTGAGTATGCCATGGAAGGCGTTTTCTCTGTGAAATCTGATGCCTACAGCTTCGGAGTTTTGGTGTTGGAAATTGTGAGCGGTAGGAAAAATCGTGGCCTTCTTCAAATGGATCCCCCTCTCAACCTTGTGGGATATGTAAGTTCATTTCATGTTGTTCAAAAGCATATGGTATTATAGTACTTCTGCATGTAAGCTTTCAATGTTTGCACTAACTTAATTTGTTTTCAGGCATGGGAGCTATGGAAAGAAGGTAACCAATTTGAGCTAGTGGATCCAACGTTGAGGGATTCTTGCTCCGAAGACCAAGTGTTGAGATGCATTCATGTGGGCTTGCTATGCGTAGAAGATAATGTGAACGATAGGCCTACTATGTCAGATGTTCTATCGATGTTAACTAGTGATGCACAATTACCATTGCTCAAACAACCAGCATTTTCATGTGCAGCATATAGTACGGACAATCAATCGAATTCAAGCAGTGCAGACGGCAAGGCAGAGGGGAGTTCCATAAATTACGTATCTATGTCGACAATGGAAGCACGATAGAGGTAAAGATTTTATCAAGTAAGAGTATTGAAATACTCACTTGCACATAGTAGATAAGAGAAGATTTTCCTTGCTAGTATGTTTGGTATTGTGATAGATTTTGTGGTTCTAGTTTAAAAAAAGTTGTTTTACAAAAAATATTTTTGGTTGAGATTGGTTTAGTATTTATATATATTTAGTTAAAACTGTGGTTGAAATTGAGATTTAATAAAAAATAGGTTAATGTATTTGATTAAAAAAATGCTTTTTAAATTGAGGTTATAAAATAATTAATATATATATATATATATATTATTGATGGTTTTTAATTTAAATATTATAGATTTAACTATTGTTATTACATCATGAAATAAATAATACTTATATCAAATATTTTTTATTATTCCATTAAACTATCTACAATTTCACCACGTACGAAATTCATCCGACAAGGACTATAATTTTCTTGGTTTCTTAAGCACGCAACAACATCAGGTAAAATATCATCAAGAATGAAATTGGGATTGCGATCAAATTCTACAAATATTACGTTATCAAGCGAATCTTCTTCTAATTTTTTAAATAAAACACAATTAAAAATAAAAATAAAAATTGAATTTTTTTAACTGAATTACAACCAATTCAATATATTTAGTTTTGAACCGGACTCAATTCAACAAGAACAATGAAAAGTAACTTTACTGTTCACATGAATAGTCTAGAGTGAAACTCTCCACTGTTTTTACATAAAGCAGTGAGAACTACTTTTCGCAATTCTGCGATTTAAAAACAATTTGTCTAGGTCTCACATGAACAGTAAAATGCTTTTTAAGCATTACCAAATATATTGCTCTGCATTTTGCTTTAAACGCGGACACAATCTTCTAAACAAACGGTCTCTTCAGAGAATTTTTTTACCAGCAAATTCAACTTTTTTGACTTTTTTGTTTTAAGGAACTAAGCATTTCAGCCCACTGTATACTTCTTGAAACTAAAAACAAAGCTGGGAGGACAACGTTCTTTATTCTTTAATTATTACAAAGCTACTTCAGAATTTTGTTTATTAGAAGCTTGATCATGTATAACATTCACTAATCCTCAGCATGAGAAGAAGGGCAGCGAAGAAAGCAATGGCTTCAGCACCACCAAGGTCACAGAAGGTTTCAAAACTCAACAAATCTTCTTCCACCTTGCATGCGAATTACCATTCTTCCCTAGCTCTGCATTAAAGCTGCAGGCATTAGCCCCTCTAGATGCCAGAGCCGCAGACGCAAACTAATCTGCATGCCACATAGAACATGGGATTTGGAGAAATGCTAGGCAAGAATTAATAATTGCACCTATCGAATGAATACATAACTGTGTGATCGATTCAGCGACGACCAGCTATAACTTCAAACAAATCTTCAACCTCGTACTTGTATTCCAGTAATATTTATTGACGCAGACGCGTATCACAAGTGCAACTCCAAGAATTCGTTAAAAGAAGATCTTTCTTAGCCTTAGAATTAAGCCATTTTCATGTTCCAACAGAATTATCTTTTTGGCATATTTGTTAAAAGCAACTAGATAGTATTTCTCTGGCCAATGTAACAATTCTTGAAACTAAAGAAGGTTGGAGGCTACATTCTTGATTATTCTCAAGAGTAATACACACACAACAGAAAATGATGCAAAGTGAAAGGATTCACTTAGTCCACTACATTATGGGACTACAATGGTACTATCTGGTTTTGGTTTAATTAGAAGCTTGATGATAGACATCACACTAACAATCAGCATGAGAATAAGACCAGCAAAGGAAGCAATGAGTGCACCACCACCATGGTCACAAAAGGTTTCAAACTTGTCACAGATCTTGTTCCACCTTGCATGTGAATTTCCATTCTTGCCTAGCTCAGCCATGAAAGCTGCAGCACTAACCCCTCCAGAAACCAGAGCCACTGTCATCTGCAAACATTTAGGCAAGATATATTTTGGTTAATAAACAGTTTTTCTTTTTTGGAAGGAAAGATGTTCTGAGAATATTACCATATCTAAGATGGCAATCATGGCAAGGCGCAGCCCTTTGTAATCAAGCTTCTGTCCAAAAAGGTCCCCCATAATCATCACCAAATTATGGATACTAGCCAATCCATTAGCTATCACAAAGAACCTGTACACCATGTCTTAGACACTTAATTAGGAATATTGAACATCTCCATCCTAATTCCTATGTTTATGTACTTACAAAGTAAATGAGTTAACAAGGCTTACACAAATGCTGGGGTATGTTGAAACTTGGCAGTGAGAGAGGCTTTTATCGGGGTACTCCCAACAGTGGCAACCACAAGAGTTTTAGTTTCTTTGTTGAGTCCCATCACAACTGTTGCAGCTGCTGTGGCAAAAAATGCAAGCACCCTTAGCATCAAAAGAACCCATTTCCTTGTCTTTGGCTGTAAGCTAGAGTATCCAACCTCAAGTTTTTCTTCACTTTGCAAAGCCATGCTGACAAAAGAGAATATAGAGATTGGGATAGGATGAATGGAGCAACTATGATGTTAGGCCTAGACAAGGCAGGCATTATATATAGTTTAAGAGAGAGAACAAAAATGGATGACCAAATTCTTTTGTTGAGTCTAGTAAGCCACAGGTACTGCTTTCGTTCATTGGGTGGTCTAACCATCAACTTAATCTCACATTTTGGTTTTGGTGGTTAGGAAGTCTCCTTTCCCTTTCAGTAGATATCAGTTTTGTTCACCAAAGGCAAGGTTCATAATTTTCAATGCCACTTGCTTGCTTATGTTGGAATTGTGGAGGATTCTTCTTCTCAACAAATCCCAAGAATGCCTTTGGGGGCTAACCAAGAGAAGAACTGGGTTATGTCAGTGGCTTAATTATTTATACATGGACAGGGATCGCTTTCGCTCTTCAGAGGGGAAATGGACTCCATGTAGATAGGTCCAGTTTTTTTTTTTTTTCTGGTTTTTATGTTTCAAGCTATGATATATTAAGTTTTTAACTTGAAAAAATATTAAATTAATATTTTTTTAATATTTTTTATTAAATTAATATATTAATATCAAAAATAAAAAAAATTATTTTAATATATTTTCAAATAAAAAATACTTTTAAAAATTATTACGCACTATATCAAAGAAACCGGAGATATTATCCATAGTGATCTCTTTCAATTTTATTTTATTTTTTTCTTAATGGAGAGCTTGTCTTCTCATTTTTCTTTCAGCATAAGCTAGAGAAACATTGGCTTGCCATTCGTGAAATAAAACCCAGTCCAATCAGCCCAATTAAAGAACAGGAACAAATACAGCCATTTTTCTCGAAGAGTTTAGGTAAGTGAATATAACTTCCCAGACAAATTTTACTTCGTACTGTGTTGAAGTCATTACCTTATTGAGAAACAAACCATAATGCTAAAACAACCTACTTGGAAAGTCTCAAACTGGATTCTAATGATAGAACTAGATTCAATTATACAGAATTTATCTTCAAGAATCTAGGGTTCCAGAAGTACAAATACGCATATTGTCCCTGCATACAGCATTTGATAGTTCACTTTGAAAAGATACAAGCACATTCACTCATATTAGTATGAACCTAACAATGTTTTGGTTCAATAATCAAGGAGACAGAAACAATGCCCTTTCCACTTCATATCCTCAAAATGTACACATCCACACGTCAAATTTCTCCAACAGTATGCGTATTCAAGATGGTTTTTGAACAAATGTTGCTCATGGCTATTTTAAAAAAATATATACACAATGAATTTGCGTATCCTTCTTCACAGCGATAGTATGAATCTGGGCCATTACCTACCAAATATACAGCAAGATTTCAAAATCTCACCGGGTTATTTTTTTTCTGTAGTGACACCAACAACAACATTGCTGACCTGCAATTGATAGAGATCTTATCAGCACATATTCTACTCCAAAGGAATGAATGGAAAATCAATGGACAGGAAAATAAAACAGATTTTTCTAACAAGAAAAGTCGGAGTAATCAAACTGAGCTATACCAATTTGCCACTTTCATCAACAGACATGGGGTTTTCCACAACGACAGTTTGAGTCTGAGAATGGGGCAATGGCTACAGGTAAGAGAATGAAAACAGCAGATTTACTTAGCACCAGATACAAAATAACCAAGATTTGAGGCATTTGCCACCAGGAAAGAAAAGAAAGTCCAGTTGCTTACCATTGAAGTAGATGGTGCTGTTCCACCTATACCATTAGGTCTGTTTGCTGGAAGCGGAATTCTCATGTTAGCCATCTGCAAGACACATAATATAGAACACGGGCGTGAAAAGATTATTGCTCACACAATAACCAAAGGAGGAAAAAGTGATGCAATCAAATAAATCATTCAGAAGCCAGAAACAGAAATGTATACGCAAAGCTATGGTATCTGCTCATGGTAACATGGACACTCTAGGGAATTGTCTAGTTCATGGAAATACAATCCCAAGTCTTTTCTTTACACGCACCCCAAGAGAAGAAAATTGAATTTCATGAAGCCAGCTATCCTGCTCCTTTGTTTATATTTATAATGATCTTAAATCAAGAAATACTGAGGAACTAATCCATGTCGAGAATTAGAAAAACATACAGCTCTTTTGGACTATTCCAATTGAATCAAGAGGTCTCTGGCAAGTAAAAAGAGCTAACATCCATTCAGAAGAGAGACAATTTTGTCAAAGAATAAAACACATTTATAATCGTTGCAGGAAAAAAAAAGAAACTAAGAAAATGTCAAGGTTAGCTGTGCAACACAGCACTAAGCAAACTGTATCAGCAAACACTTAGAACCATTGAAAGATTTCCAAGTTGGGTCAATGCGGACAAACTCAGTTAAGTTGTGAAGACACTGGATATTGGCATAGCAAAGAGAACTGGAAAATGAGGAGCTATAAGTCAATTGCAATGGCATGTGAAAAGCCCATTTGAAACTTGTTACGTGTCCTCAACTAACAAAATAAAAGATTTCTGATCCTCATATGCATATATATCTTTAGGCTATAGCTTCATAATGAGAGTTGATGGTTGGCAACAACTGCCAAGAAATGAATAAAGCAATGTAGCAGGATGTAGAAAGAATGGGAAAAAAATTGTAAAATCTAAGGCAATCCATAAAAAGAGTGGCAATAATCATGTTAGATAAACTCCTTATGACTACAGGACATAATCCACTATCCATCCATTCCCTTTATATCTTGGTTGACCTAAGAATTCAAATTTCTCAACCAGACAGTACAGATCATTACAGACATCCAGAGATTAAAAAAAAAGTATAATCTAAATATAGATCTGTATAATTTGTAGGCATTGGAATATTAGATAAACTATTTGCTCATGAGAAAACATTAACAGGAGACAATCTTGATTCAATGTGCACAAATTCAAGGGCAGAGCTCCCTTGTTAAGCTTTCATAAATTTGAGCAATTTTCCATGGAAGATTAGTGTGTGAGGTACTGAAGTTCATATCAGGAGAATGAAATTAACTTAAATAACAGAAGCTCAAAACTTGAGCCAAAACTAGTGATAATTTCCAAGATTTCACAACCACTCGTCAGGTAAAGACTGGTGCCCTAATATAATCAATGCGTCGATGCACTTACACTAACATTAGTAACATAGTGACAGACAGGACACTTGACAGATGGAGATCCATTTGGATACATAAGAGCAGTCCTGCAGTTCCCACAGTTGACATGAGCGGCCTGGTTATATCCTTCTCACATAGCAGCAAAATCAGAGAGAACAAATCAGTGCACCAAACAGGTGAAATATAAAGGAAACTCAGTAGAATCGGTATATGCAATTTTGAAATGAAATGATACAAAGTAAGCAAATGAAGCCAATAAAAGCAATGTTTCCTGAGCCCATTCCCTAAAATCTAGTGCATGTCAGAGAATCTATCAGACAGCTTCCAGTTTCAATGACAATAGGTAAATTGGTAGAAATTGGATATCAAAGTAAATCCATGCCACCACTCTTAATAACCATAAATGCAACAGCTACTAATCTTTCCAAATGTTATCAACTTTAAAAACTCAATAGCAGTTACCTGATAAAAAAGAATCTAGAAAATACTGTCAACAACTATTAAAAGAAAGCAAGTGCTAGAAATGCATACGGCATAATGAGCAATCAAGTGAGGTAGAAGTTTTAAGAACACATTCTCGTCCAATTAAAAGACACCATTCCTCCCACTACATCTTGAAGTCAGCTCATATAATTAACTAAGATCACTGCCCAGCTGATAGTTCTATAACATTTTCTTTTTAGTGTTTTTTTTAAATGTTTTGTTAAGGCACAGACAATGTCCACCGGGGTAAAGAGAAATTCAAACATCTTACCAACATACACCTTTATACCATAGAAAGAAAAACAGGGCAAGACTATCTGTTGTTATGATGCAGACTAAATAAGTTAATCTGCAAATTACCAGTTCAAATTAGCCAAATGTCCTGAGATAATTTTACATATCTTATTCATGAAATTTTGCATTTTACCTGGTGCTATGTTCACTACGTGGCAGCAGGAGCATCTCACAGTTGTTGCCCCATGTGGATACATTAGCAATGACCTGCAACCTCTACATATGAGTTGAGCCGTGTCCATCCCTGCAAGATTGCAGTTGGACCCAAATATCTTATTACCATGCATTTTGATTATATCCAGGCCAAATTAAAATTCTCTCCACATCTTGATTTGTTTACATTTCTTTTTTTGATTTGTCCCAAAAGAGAATGAAAGACTGAGGCATTTTCTCATGAAAAAAGAGGGGGGGGGGGGGGGGGGGGGAAAAAAAGTT
>Ga0325403_1000791_pt1 | contig 24243 bp, 19 predicted proteins | sample PopdelMetagenome_19_FD_205665 | JGI IMG/M metagenome (GOLD analysis project Ga0325403, IMG submission 205665) | Populus deltoides microbial communities from Bellville, Georgia, United States - Xylem-PdKOR-R4 | ecosystem: Host-associated > Plants > Phyllosphere > Stem > Wood/Secondary xylem... | reverse complement strand
ATAATAATAATAATAATAATAATAATAATAATGAGTTAAAGAGAATTTTGAGATGTGAGATTAATGTGAGGATTAAGCAATGATAAAAACAAATGTCAAGGTTAGAGGATCCACTAATGGTATTTCAAATAATTATAATATAAACTCTTTTTATTACTCAACTAGAAACCACACACAAAGGAGGTTCCGATTGGATGATTTGTTATTAATAGCTCATTATAAATTATTAACATGATCATATTAGTTATCTTATTTAAGTAACACCAATACTTTTAAATATTGTCAGGAATTCATAATGCTAACTTATGTTAACAACAAATTAAGTTCCTTTCATAGCACAGGTGTCGGTTATACCATACAGTTGGCTATGAAAGATCAAGCATTTATTGTACCAAGTGTTATACAACACAAATCTAGATTAACCATTTAACAAATAAGGTATTAAGAATTAATAAGATAAAAATGATAAGACATGTTAATAGCAAACTTTCTTGGATGTAAGCATTGAAGTCCATATTGAGTTTATATTATACATATCCTAACACCATTAGTGAAACCTTTGCATCTTGACATATTAAACTTAGCTAAACATTATAAAGAAGAGAAACATAAATAAACAAGATGAGAACATAATTATATAAGTATAGTAAAGGAAATGAAAGGCATAAACAAAATATTAATGAAACTATAACATGAAATAAAACTAGAACATTAAAACTACCAAGAAAGAAAGCAAGTAAGGAAATGATCTTGATCTAAAAACCAAAATGTCTAAATACATGGCAAATGCCTCCTTTTATAGGCCAAAATTCAGAGCTATTGATTTGATGACTAATTGTTGAGTGGATGACCACCTTTTGACATGGTAACAATTCTTATCTTCTTGTCTGCAGAAAATACATTGTTAACATCCGAATTTGAGTAGATAGTCTTTATGAAAGTTCTGGGAAATTGTCTCAGCTTTCCATCAAATAAATCGGTGTATTTGGATTTCTAGTACTCGAGATATGAGCTGAAAACTGAATAGTGTCTGGGCTGCAAGATAGATTTTGACTTCTCTGTTGTTCCTACAATTTGAACGTGTAAACGGTCATTTTGAATCTTGGATTCGCATGAAAGTTTTAGGCCTATGTCTTAGCTTTCCATACATATAAACCAGACTTAAATCCAAGTTCTACAGCTCCAGTTATGATCCAATAACAGAATGGTGGTTCAGTTTGGACTGAACCAACATCTATTTTCTAAACTTAGCCCTCTCTTTGTCTTCTTAATTTCAGTAGTTAAACTCATCAATCAAACATTTGGTTTATGTGATAGGCCTGCATTTAAGATGAACATTTACCATAAATTAAAGGTATCTTATATTATTAGACATGTTATTATAAAACATGCTCTAGTTAAGGAGATATTAATACTTCAAGTGCAAAATGATGATATAAAACCTTGATAAAAATGCACTTTTAAGTACTGATCAAGGACTACCATAAAAAGATGAAGGTGATTATGATTGGGTGAATATAAGGGAGGAAAAAGAAGCTACCATGACTAGATTATTAAATGGTTTGAACTATGAGATAACAAATGTTATAAAGTTACAACATTATACAGAGTTAAAAGACATTGTGTATATGGCTATAAATATGAAACAACAACTTAAGAGAAAGGGTTATTCATGGTAAGTTTAAAATTTGAGTTTTTTTAGTCATAAAGGCTGAATTAGAAGAATGATGAGGATGCCCAAACTAAGCCAAATATAAGTAGTAAAACTAAGATAATTAATGTCAAAAAAGAAGTTTTCATTGATATTCTAGGTAAATCTGATTCTCAATCACCTCGTAATCATGATATCAAATATTTCAGTTGTTTAGGAATAAGTCACATAACTTCTCAATATCTAAATAAAAAAGTTATGATATTGTGTAACTATAGGGATGTGGAAACCAAAAGTGACAATGATGATTAAAAGATGTCATCACTTGAGAATGCTTGTGATTACGAGGTAAAGTATTCGATTGAGGGTGAATCACTTATTGTTAAAAGTGTATTAAATGTTTAAATCAAATAGGATGATTTAGAGCAACAAAAAAAGAATATTTTCCATATGACATGCCACATCACTAATAAAGTATGTAGTATAATTATAAATGGTGAAAGTTGTGCTATTGTATCTAGTATTTACACTTATTGAGAAGTTGAATTTGAAGATTACAACATATCATAGTTCTTATAAGCTTTAGTGGTTGAATAAATATGGGGGAAATGAAGGTGAATAAACATGTTTTAGTTTATTTTTTCAATTGAGACATATAATGATAAGGTGTTTTGTGATGTTGTTCATATGCATGCGTGTCACATACTATTGGGTAGGTTGTGGGAGTTTGATAGGAAGGTTATCCATGATGGGTTCTAGAATAGGTATTCATTTATAAAAGTAGAAATTTCATCATCCTTGTACTGTTAACCCCAAAACATGTGTATGAAGAACAATACAAATTAAAAAGAGAGAGTAGAGTTGAGAGGAGAGAAAAGGAAAAAGTGGCTTAGAGGAGTAGAAAAAAAAAGGAGGCTAAAGGGAGGGAAAAAAAAAGAGGGGCTATATGAGAAGAAATGAAAAGAGAGTTTAGAGGAAACAATAAAGTGGCAAATGAGTTTTTATACAAAAGAGAGTGAGGTCAAGAGTGTTTTTTTATACTAACTAGATTATGTTTATACTTTTGTATAAAAAGGCATGTTTTAATACTAATAATATTGATTATTATATTCTTAGTATTGTCATTTATTTATTGTAGGAATTTATGGATGTGTTTCGTGAAGATTTTTCTAGTGGTTTGTTACCAATAAGAGGAATAAAACATCAAATTGATCTCATATCTATAATTGTGATTCCTAACCATCTAGCTTATACAAGTAATCCTAAAAAGACAAAAGAGCTTCAAGGGCAAGTTAAGGAGTTGATGGTAAAGTATAGACTTCCAATTTCTAGGCTAGATGACATATTAGATGAATTACATGGTTCTTGTGTTTTTACGAAGATTGATTTAAAAAGTGAACATTATCATATTAGAATGAAAAAAAGGTGATGAATAGAAAACTGCTTTTAAAACTAAGTATAATTTGTATTATTGGTTAGTTATGTTTTTTTGTTGTATTAATGCACCAAGCATATTTATTAGATTGATAAATTATGTATTGCATGCATTTATAGGCAGATTTATTGTATTTTATTTTAATGATACCTTGGTATACAATGAAAGCTTAGATGAGCGTATTAACCATTTGCGTTGTGTGCTTGATGTTTAGAGAAATGAAAAATTATATTTCAACTTAAAGAAGCATACATTTTGCATTGATAAAGTTGTTTTTCTTGGCTACGTTAGAGAAAAAAGATATAGAAATGGTGAAGCAACTCCATAAAAGTGTTTGATATAAAATAAAAATGAAAAATGAACAATATGCATCTAAAGCTAACAAAGGGTGTAATGTTATATTTGAACCTAGGGATTGCGTTTACGTGCATATAAGAAAGAAAAGATTTCCACCCCATATGCGATCTAAGTTGCAGTTTAGAGGGAACAATCCATTTAAAATTCTTGAACGGGTTAAAAATGATGCATATAAGTTATATCTTTTAGGTGAGTATAATGTTAATGATATATTCAACGTTTTTTTTTATATCTTTTTCTTTTTATGTAGGTAATTGACATAATCAAAGAGTTGATGTCTTATCCCAAATGCAGGAGTGTCGAAGTAATAACTAACCCGGCAAGACCAGGGTCGAACCACAGGGAGGTGAACTATATAGAATTATAAATAAAAGAAAAGATTTGAAGAGAGCTTTGAGATGTGATAATAATTTAAGGATTTAAACAAAGATAAAACAATTGTCAAGGTTAGAGGATCCACTAATGTTATTTCAAATAAGTATATTATAAACTCTTTTTTATTATTCAACTAGAAACCACACACAAAGGAGGTTCCAATCAGATTATAAATTGTTAACATGATTACATTAGTTATTTTATTTGAATAATGCTAATACTTGTAAATGTTATCAGGTATTCATGATGTTAATTTATGTTAACAATAAATCAATTTCCTTTCATAACACAGGTGTCGGTTATACCATATAATTGGTTATGAAAGGATCAAGTATTTGTTGTACAAAGAGTTATACAACATAAATCTAGATTAACCATTTAACAAGCAAAGTATTAATAATGAATAAGATAACAAATACAAAACATGTCAGTATCAAACATTAAAGTCCATGTTGAGTTTACACTATACTTATTCTTACACCATTAGTGTAACCTTTTCACCTTGATATAATAAACTTAACTAAACATAATGAATAAGAGAAACATAAATAAACAACACATAAGTATAGTAAAGGAAATGAAAAGCATAAACAAGAGATTAAGGAAAATATAACATGAAATAAGACTTAAACATTACAAAAATATAAAGAAATAAATAAAGAGCATGATCTTGATCTGAAAACCAAGATGCCTAAATGCATGGCAAATGCCTCCTTTTATAGGCCAAAATTCAGAACTATTGATTTGATGACTGATTGTTGAGTGGGTGGCCACCTCTTGACTTGGTAACCATCCTTATCTTCTTGTCTGTAGAAAACATCATTGCTAACATCAGAATTTGAATAGATAGTCTTAATGAAAGTTATGGGGAATTGTCTCACTTTCCAACAAAACAAGAATGAGGTCATTTGGACTTCTAAAACTCGATATATGGGCTAAACACTGAACAATGTCTGGGCTGCAGGACAAATTCCGACTTCTCTATTATTGCTATAATTGAAACTTGAAAACGGTCCTTTTAAATCTTGGATTCATCATTAACATTTTAGGCATATGTCTTAGCTTTCTATCCATATAAACTAGACCTAAATACAAGTTCTACAGCTCTAGTTATGATCCAATAACCGAATGGTGTTCCAATTTGAATTCAATCAGCATATCTTTTCTAAGTTTAGCCCTCTCTTTATCTTCTCAATTTCCGTAGTTAAACTCATCAATCAATCCTTTGATTTATGTGATAGGCCTGTATTTAAAATGAACATTAACCATAAATTAAAGGTATCTTATATTATCAGACTTGTTATTATAAAACATGCTCTAGTTAAGGAGATATTGATACTTCAAGTGCAAAATAATGATATAAATCCTTGAAAAAAATGCACTTTTAAATACTAATTACACCTCCAACCAGCTTATTATTAATCTCTAGTAATCAAAGCGTTAAAATAGAAAAATAATTTGCAAGTTCCACAAAGCAAGACATTCATCATTCTACTTCTATTAATCTATCCAAATAAACAAACTCTCATTAAATTTATATATTTGCTTCATACAGTTGAAACAAGATATTAATAAACCTTTTTTTATGTGCTCAATGTATGAAAACATAGATGATGGGGATTTTATTGGAAGAAAACAATATTATGTTCTAATGTTTTTCTAAGGTTAACTTTTTTTTTTCTTTTTTTCTTTTAAATATATATACATATAACTTAAAACACAATGCATCTTTAACCCATGTAACGAGCTTTCGGCTAATGACTCCCAGGCTAGTTGGTCTTAGGGCATTAGGTGTTGAGACACCCTTACGAACTTAGTAACTCTGGTTGCAATACTGATATGTAGATAGTGTAATGTTTAATTCTCTTAAGCTTTCCTTCTTAACCCATGTAACAAGCACTGGGCCAATAGCTCCCAAGTCAGTTGATTTTAGGGTATTAGGTGTTAAAACACCCATTTGAGCTTAATTGCTTAGGTTAGGGAGGCTACGAAACAAAACTTATCTATATTTTTATTATCATCAATATTTTGTTTTTGTTTTTTTTATGTCAACTACTACCCTCTAGCGCCAAAAACTCACGACCAAAAGATTGATGTCTTCTCTCAAATGCAAGAGTGTTGAAGTAATAAATAATCTGGCAAGACCGGGGTCGAATCCCAGGGACGTTAACTATAATAATAATAATAATAATAATAATAATAATAATAATAATAATAATAAGCTAAAGAGAATTTTGAGAAGTGAAATTAATGTGATGATTAAACAATGATAAAAAAAATATCAAGGTTAGAGGATCCACTAATGATATTTCAAATAATTATAATAAAAACTCTTATTATTACTCAACTGGAAACCACACACAAAAGAGGTTCTAATCGGATGATTTGTCATTAATAGCTCATTATAAATTATTAACATGATCATATTAGTTATCTTATTTTAGTAACACCATACTTTTAAATATTGTCAGGAATTCATGATGCTAACTTATGTTAATAACAAATCAAGGTCCTTTTATAGCACAGGTGTTGGTTATACCATACAGTTGGTTATGAAGGATCAATCATTTATTGTACCAAGTGTTATACAACACAAATCTAGATTAACCATTTAACAAGTAAGGTATTAAGAATTAATAAGATAAAAATGATAAGACATGTTAATAGCAAACTTTCTTGGATGTAAGCATTGAAGTCCATGTTGAGTATATATTATACATATCCTAACACAATTAGTGAAACCTTTGCACCTTGACATATTAAACTTAGCTAAACATTATAAAGAAGAGAAACATAAATAAACAAGATGAGAACATAATTATATAAGTATAGTAAAGGAAATGAAAGGCATAAACAAGATATTAATAAAATTATAACATGAAATAAAACTAGAACATTAAAGCCACAAAGAAAGAAAGAAAGTAAGGAAATGATCTTGATTTGAAAACCAAGATGCCTAAATGTATGGCAAATGCCTCCTTTTATAGGCTAAAATTCAGAAATATTGATTTGATGACTAATTGTTGAGTGGATGGCCACCTCTTGACTTGGTAACCGTCCTTATCTTCTTGTTTGCAGAAAATGTCATTGCTAACATCAGAATTTGAATAGATAGTCTTTATAAAAGTTTTAGGGAATTGTCTCAGCTTTCCAACAAAACAAGAATGAGGTTACTTGGACTTCTAAAACTCGAGATATGGGTTGAACAGTGTCTGAGCTGTAGAATAGGTTCCGATTTCTCTGTTGTTGCTACAATTTGAACTTGAAAATGGTCCTTTTGAATCTTGGACTCTTCATTAAATTTTTAGGCCTATGTCTTAACTTTCTATTCATATAAACCAGATCTAAATTCAAGTTCTACAGCTCCAGGTATGATCTAATATATAACCGAATGGTATTTCAATTTGAATTCAACCAGCATCTCTTTTCTAAGCTTAGCCCTCTCTTTGTCTTCTCAATTTCAGTAGTTAAACTCATCAATTAATCATTTGATTCATATAATTCTCAATTTATTTTATGAAATGTATGCATCTAATTATGAATCCGCGACTAAAATTATTCTTGCTGCTAGAAAACACATTAACAACAATTATATATTTTATTACATTTATTTTTTTTATATGACTCACAACAAATCACAAACAATTATCTAGTAAAAGACCATTGAAGGGCAAACAATTGAAATCAAAATGGACCTTCTTATTTTATCATTGGTAAAGAAAATGATGGGATTGAATTCAATGTGATAGGGAGACTGAAGTCTCTTATCTCAATGTGGAATGGTGAAAATGAGAAGGTTAGAATAAACTTAAGTCTTCTTATCATTAAAGTTACATTGTTACACATTGACACAAGAATGGACCTTCATTGGTTAGCGTTAACAAACAATTTAATATGATATTAATTTTTAGCCCTCCCTTGGTCTTAATTGAAATCGAAATGGACCTCTCTTGTGTCAATGCTGCAATGTACAGAGGAGGTCCCTTCATAATGGGATCCATTCACCCGTAAATACAAGATAAGTAGAAGGACGACCTTTTAATGTAAGTTTGGTGTGCTTTGAGTTGGTTTATGTTTAACCATTTATGAACAAATAATATTTCATTAAATTTATTAATTTTCAAGTTTATAAATATTGAGGTTGCTTGAATAATAACATCGGCATTTAAATCATCGATGGAAATTCCTTTATGTAAACCCCGGGGAAAAAAATTAATAAATAAATAAATAAAAGTGAAGAAATTCATGTATATGATTAAATAAAAATAAAAATTCATTTGCATTTAGGACATCCCAAGTTATCGACTACTATCAGTTTACTCAAATGACCCATCATCACAAGGTCCCTTAATTTCGGACCTTATAATTCCACACCTCATACAATCAACACAATATATATATATATATATATATATATATAGGAGTAAGTTCAGTATGAACATAGTCCAACACAATTATATCATAAAATTTAAAGGAAAAGGAATACTAACATGCAAAGAAAGTATTTACAATATAAGAAGTGTTCTTAGATATTTCAAAAGGGTTAATTTTGCAAGGTAGAATCCTAAACTAATGATCTTCTTGGATGTTTGATGGACCTGTTACATAAATAAACATATCATTATATTGATAAAGAATATATGTAAGCTCATGTAATGAATACGAATGAAGTATTAACTTTCTATCGAATCCATGAGAATTCTAACAAAGAACTTATATTTTGTTTGTAAATCTTTTAAACCCAATTAACACCCATTTGTATATTCTTAATTGAATAATCTTATTTACTTGCATAAACTGGGTGACTTTGCAAGCTAATCGTGTAAATCATATCCTAGCAATCCCATCACGGATGCCATTAGCCGAAGGTAATCGTGTAAATCATATCCCGGCAATCCCATCACGGATGCCATTAGCCGAATGCTAATCGTGTAAATCATATCCCGGCAATCCCATCACGGATGCCATTAGCCGAAGCTAATCGTGTAAATCATATCCCGACAATCCCATCACGGATGCCATTAGCCGAAGCTAATCTTGTAAATACACTAGGATTTATTTACATTTAACATGATATTTATTATAATTGCATTCACCAGAAGGATTCTAAATTGTATAAATGCAAATAGAAGGGAAAATCACACACCTGCTTCGCCTGCCTCGCGACCTCCCTTAACAGAAGATCCGATCCTGGTTGCTCCTCCTGAATCACAAGGAAGTTTTTTTTTTTGTTATGATTCTTTCACGCCAATATTATAGAGAATTCATATTCATCCATTACTCATATGTTACTTTCTATGTATGTTCATTTCCTTATAATAACATACATACATATATCATGTATATTTTCAGAGTTAATATCTCAATACACAAGTGTTCGTATGACTCAATTCTTTTATATTCTTATTTATACTATTAACATGAAAGTCTACTGTTACTGTTCAATTTCCAACTGTTACTGTTTGACTTTGAACTGTTACTGTTTGACTTTTCCAACCGTTACTGTTTGACTTTTCCAACTGTTACTGTCTGAACACTCATCAGATTTTTAACTATATCTAAAGTTTTAAAACTCCATTTTAATTGAGATTGATCTCGTTGGAAAGCTAAGACACGAGGCTACTAGTTCTCTAAGGGAGGAGAACCCAGTTTTGCCTCCAAGATAGTCAAAATTGTTCATTTACTAATTAGTCCTACTGCCCTACATAATCAGTCACGGCTCAGTCTCAGTTGGTAACCCATAACTGGAGTTCTACATTTCCAAATTGAGCAAGATCAGTTTCCTTGGTTAACTAACATTCAAATCTACAATTTCTATGAGGAACCCGATCCTAATCCCCTCATCCTCCTACCTGACATCTCATCAAAAGTTAGGAGACAAGTCTGTCCAGACTCGTCTCCCCCTTCCCTTCACACAATACTTTCATAAACTACATACCACACACATGAATTAACTTAATCTCAACAATAAGTATTTTTTCCCCAATTTATGTCTAAGAACCCTAACCTATGATTCAATATCAAGGCAAAAAATTACCCTCAAATAAAAAGGATATATTGGAATCTTTTAACATTGATTGTGTCAGGACTATTACACTTTATTTCAATGAAGTCATGTTTCCAAATATCCTGAAAGGAAACCGCATATTAATGCATGGTTTTCAAGATTTAATATTAGTAGTAACTTAAAATTTTTACTATTTATTATGTTAATTTGTTTACTTTATTGAAATTATTGAAAATTTTTCTTTTATAAATTTTTACTGCAATGCTAGATCTGAGTGGGATAGAGCAAATGATAATGTTGCGATCAGGATTTGAAAGAATCACGCTGCAACTAGGTAATATCGAAATCAAGATATTTTTTTTCAAATATTAAAATTTCATTTGTCATTTACTCATAGATAATATGTTTGTATCATATAGGTTGCATGATTTTTGGTATAAGGCGCAAAGAAATCTAAAACATATGCCAAAGAAAGCACTCTACCAAGCTGGAATGATGTGGCAGTTTAGAAGGATTTCAGGTCGCCATACATCCCGGAGACTATTTTGGTGGAATACATTCAGCACGTAATGTCCGAGTGTTTCATAGGACGGTCAAAGTCTGGTGCGAGGAACCAAAGCCGACAAATTCATGGTTTGGTTACCACGCATACCAACGATTCCATTCCATTCATTTTGCATACGAACCGAATGGTAAGATTTATTTTATTTATATTTTTTTAATTTGTTGTTATTTATAAATATATTTAATTGATAATATTTTTATCTTACAAGCTACGACTCTTGGATGTGAACCAAGTCTAATAGAGCTTTTTTATGGAAACGCATATGCGAAGTGATGACTGCCAAAAAAAGATGCGACAATTTGTCGATAACCAAACTCAACACTTTATGGTACGTTGGTTTTCAACCATTTTTTTATTAAGTTATTATTTTCTTGAATTTTATGATTTCATTTTTTATTTCCAGGAGACATATAACAACTGCTTGAAGGAGAGATATAGGGAGGATCCTTCAACCCACCTAGATTTCAATCCGGATTTGTGGTTGGAGGTAGGATCATCTGGCGGAACCGATAGAAATTGGGTGTACGGACTCTCTAATACTATGGCCGAGAACTTGCGGACGGCCCATAGTGTTTCAATCGTTAAGTGCTCGCAATTAGTCCCGAGCACTGAGTCTCCGAAATTCATGGTCTTGTTGGATCAAGGAGTGCAAGAACAAATAACCCATCTCAATTAAAAAAAAAATATGAATGACTCTTTGTGGATTATGAAGAACTCCGCTGAATGGTCATAGATATTAAATCACAGATTGGTGGTAAATGTGCACTATCTTATTGGCCCCACGGTCTAGGGGATGACCAACCTCCTTCTCCAGCGTCGCATTTGTTCTAATTTCATTGTGTTTTAATGTATAAATTTGAAATAAATATTTGGTTTTTATATTAATATATTTGATTTTTAAATACTTAAATTTTATACAAATTTATTTTTTAATTATTTTCTATTTTTGTTCAATACATTTTAAAAAAATATATATTTAAATTATTACTGACATGGTTACCAACGAACTTATTCCGTCGGTATATTCTAGAGAGTTGAAAAAGAATTACTGCAAATACCACTACAATTGTTAAATTACCGACGAAATAATTTCGTCGGTATATTTCAGAGAGATGAAAAAAATTACTACAAATATCACTATAACTGTTAAATCATTAATGGAATATGCCTGTCAGATCATTCTAGAGAGTTGGACAAGAATTACTGTAAATATTACTGCAACTCAGCGACAAAATGACAGATAGAGGGAAGCAAGTAATTGTTTTTTGACATGCATGGTCCGTTTGTAAAGTTATTATTGATTGTTTTTATTAAAGACGAACTTACTGACAAACTAAAAACTACTAAATTTGATAGTGAACCGTGATTTCGTGATTTAAATTGAAGGGAGTCATTCATTTTATGATTTTTTTAATATATTTTTTCATATTTAGTTAGTTTTATAAATTTAATTTTAATTATAAATCTAATATAAAGATTTTTTTTTCATGATAATATTTAATTTGAATAAAATAAAATAAAATAAATATTCTACAATTGGATTGTTAGAAATACAAAATATTAATATGAATATTATAAATTATAGTTTTAATTTTTATATGAAAATAGTTATAATTTTAATGTATTTTCTTATTTTTTTTCATTGGAAAAATCATTTTTATTTTGAACAACTGAACCCCGTTTTCAATTGAAAAAGAAAATTAGGAAAGAAAAAAAAATTAAAATAGAAAAGGAAAATAATTTTCGATCTGTTAATAAACACACACCCTTGGTGTTTCGGTTATAGGGTTTGTATTTTTCTTTGATACCTTTTTATATATTTATTAAGAGCATAGGCTAGTATGAGAATATAACTCTTACCCTGTTGATTACACATAGAAGGAAAGAACTGTACGGGAAGTAAATACACAGGCAAGACAAAACATTCCTGCTCTTCTGCCATTCCCTAGCAAGACAGACATTCTTTGATTCCTTGAAGCATTCAGCTGATCACAATTCCTTATGAAGTTGCAAATTTAAAATGGAGTTTTCATCCTGCAGGGAAACTATGCTTTAAAATCAACCAAACATCTAATTGGACAACGTTACAAAGCATGTCATTAATGCTTATAAACACGCTAGTAGCTGCCACTCATCCTGGGCAATATATGCAGTCCAGCTACTTGCTGTCCCAGCGGTGGCTCCACCACCCAAAACCGTGCAGGCCTCGCCATCACATCCACCACAACAATCGTCTCCCCATTCGCGCAAACCACACAAACTCTCCCTCTTCCTGCGGCGATCTGCTCAGCGAGTTTAAGCTCTGGCAATTCAATGACCTTCTTCCAACAATCATTTTTACAATCATACTCACTCAAAGCTCCTGTTACTTCATTCACCACATAGATAGCATCTTCATTCATTGTAGCTGCTGGTCCATTCCATCCAGCTAGCATCCCTCTAGGCATATCATTCCATTGGTTTTCTTCTACATCATAAACCAAACCTTCTTTCGGTGCATTGCCTTTAACGTTGACCATGTAAAGCTTGCCTTTGTATCCTATTGCACCAATAGGTTCCCTGCTAAACCTACCATCTTTCAGTGGTGCCATGTTTTCCCATCTCCAATGGTTACCTTGTTGCCTGAAGTCCCATTGTTCCATTGATCTAGCTACTTCTCCACTGTACCGTGGACCAACCCCACTCGCCACATAAACCCTTCCATGCACAGAACCAGTGGCACACCAACGCCGAGGGCTAGTGAACGGAGGACCAAAGAACCACTTGTTAGACTCTGGATGGAAGACTAATGGCCTAGACAGTGCTGGGACAAACTGGTGAGTGGTGCCAGATATAAGAACAAGATGGTTAGAGACTGTTAGGGATTGTACTGAGAGCTTTCTTGATAAAAACGATGGGTGGCGGTGGAGGAGGTGGAGTGGTGGATCTTTTGGAATACTAGGGACTGATCGCCATAATGATGATATAGGGTCAAATGACATGAGCTCAATTGAACTGATTCTATCCACTTGATTGTCTTTTGTGGTAGGATACGATGATGATGCAGAGAGAAGGGCGTAAAGGGAGAAGAATGGGGCGAATAATGAAGAATAGAGAAGCCGCCGCCATGCATGGGATACAGAGAAAAGAATGGAAGGTGGGAGAGAAGTGAGGCAGTTTTGAGAAAGGTGGTCGGGTAGGCCTGGCAACAACGTTTCATTGAGAGTATCAGGGAGCTCATTCTTCCTGGTTTTCTTATTATTCGGGAAGGATTTCATGGAAGAAAAATTGTTTTAAAGTTAAGAAACGAAGAAGAGGGGGCAGTGGGGGATATGATTTTATATAAATATATCTTGTAACAGAGGAGTTGATGAAATACTTTCTTTTTCACTAAGAATTTCTCTAGCTGAACCATTTATATGAACATTTATTGTTTGGCTTTCTTTTGGGGCAAAAGTGAGATCAGGTTAGTCATAGATAAAATAATATTTTAATTTGTTTAAAAAACTTGAGTAAAAAAAATGAAACTTCTCCGTTCAAATACAATATTTTTTTATTTAAAAAACTAAAAAAATTAGTTTTTTTTTTAGTTTTCAAACTTTATACCAAGTTTCAAAAATATTTTTTAAAAGGTTATTCATAGTTTTTCAATACAAATTTTTCATAAATATTTTTTCAAATGATGAAAAAACATGAATGAAACCTTTTTTTTCTTTTATATAAAAGTACTTTCTAGCAATTCAAAAGATTAAAATTAATTTTTTTTTATTTAATTAGTGTCGTAAATTTAATTTTTGATAAATCTAATATGAAGATGTTTAATTTGAGTTAAAAATATATTTTTTTAATTAAATCTTTTTAATCTTGATGAAATAAAATTAATACTCTACAACACAAATATAAATATTAAGATGATTGTTATAAATTATGATTTTGTTGTTTTTTATGAAAATAGTTATAATATTGATGTATTTATTATTTTTATTTTCAAAAATAAACAAGTTCTTTAATTTTGGATATTTTTCGTGATTGAGAAATATTTTCTCTCAAAGGAAAAACAATACAATATAAAATTTATTTATTTTGGCTGACTTTATAGAGATAAATGCATGGGTTCTGTATATGATCCATAGCCTTGACTAGAGCCGGTTGGAGCAACAAGCATTCACTTCTTGGTTTCTCTCTTCCTCGTTATAATATGGCCCTTCCATGTCCTTTTCTTGAGTCTAGTCCGAGCATCCTCTGACCCGAGGCTGAATAACATAAGTAGTGATAATGCATGTGGTGGCGAACTCCAAAGCCAAAATTTATAATTATGAAAGAAAAAGTACGCCTTTGGACATGGAATCACACGAAAGATTTTGAGTGCTTCACCTTGTGATACGGCAGCAAGTTAAAACAGCTGATGGGTGCAGGTTGAGTGGGAGTAGGAGTTGCAAATTGCAACCTAATGCTTAACCATATTCTCATTGTCATTTTCTTCTCCAGGAACCACTCCACTACTGGCACTAGGTAACAAAAAGTACAGAAGAAAATGTAAAGTTAATTTGGCACGCTTGTAGCTCCCTACAGTGTTTGTTCATTTAATAATCAATACATGTGTTACAGGTCTAGGTGTAAGGGCGTGCTGGTAAAACACTGTTGGGATCTTGACAGCATGGACAGTAACAATACCCGTGGGCAGAGGTAAATTAGATAGCAGTGCATAACAGGTGTGTATGAGCAATGAATTTATATTCGACACGACTTTAGACTTGGATGGTGAGTTGTTCAAGATGTAAGTAAACACAACTAGGCTGGTAGAGAGGGCTCAACTGATTGGCTTGATGGTTTGGTTGTTCTGTGAAAGCTATTGCTGGTTGTTACAATAATGGGCAGTTGGCCACAATTTTACTGTTTTTGGACAACACTGTCCATATTTGTTTAGATTTGTATTAGGGTAGTTTCTATGTAACTTATGTATTCTTTGTAATATAAATAGAAGCAAGAGTTATGTAGCATGCAAGATATTGTGCATTGCACACATAAAAAATTTTGTGTACCCTTTGTTATTGGTATTAATAAAGGTTACGAGTTTTTATTGTAAATATGCTTGTGATTCTGATTCGTATACTTGTGTTGTTATGGTTTGTCTATAACTTGTAAGAGTTTAGGGAAAGCCTTTTGGGTATGTGAAACACCTTAGTTTATATGACAAACATGAGTTGAATTGTGAGATAGGTTGAGTCTAGAGAGGGACTAGACTGCCGTATAGGGATCTAGATTTTGATGGAAATTTAACGTTGTGGCAAGTGGTATTAGGGTTACATGCTAGAAAGGATATTTGGTTGTTCTGTGAAAGCTGTTGCTGGTAAGTTTCTGAAACTTGTGATTGACTTCACATGCCATTAGGTATGGAATCAAGTCGTGAAACATTGACACGTCTAGAAGGCTTGATTGGGCCAATCCCAGAACACGTAGATTGCTCCATTAATAAGAGACTAGAATTGGATATGGATATTGTAGAAAAGGCTACTAAATAGTATGTGGAACTCACGCCAGAAACAAGCTAAAAGTTACAGGTTGTTGAGGATGAAATTTATGTTTTGAAGAGAGCAGTAACAAACATCCCTAGAGATGGTGGCACATCCAAACCAAAACTGTTAGAGCCAAATCTATTCGGTGGTGGGAGAAGTTCCAAAGAGTTGGAAAATTATATGTGAGATATGGAGTAATACTTTAATGTAACTAAGATTGATGTGGGTGAACAAGTGAACATCACCGTGATGTACTTGTTGGGTGATGCAAAACTGTGGTCGAGGACCAAAATTAGAGAGGATTTGAATACAGGATGATTAAAGATTGATACTTGGGTGCATCTGAAGCAAGGATTAAAGGAATAGTTTCTATTGAATAATATGTCCCCAAATTGTAAGGAAAGATTTGAAACGGTTGAAATTATTCAACTTTCTATCTGGTTTGCAACTTTAGGCACAAGCAAAATTGAGTCAACAAAAAGTGATCGATTTGTCTTTCGCAATTGATGTCGCAAATGGCTTATGATTTTAAAATAGTTATGAAGGATAGGTCTGTTGTAGTCCCCTCAAAATCAAAGATAAAAGATAAGAGGGAAGAAAAGAAGAAGAAGAAATTGGTAGGTGTGGATTCAAGTCTGCTAATGACAAGGGTAATGACAAAAGAACCCAAGCTAAATGTTGGCTAAGCTAAGATTATATTTAGGGGACCACACTATACTAGAAAATATATGAAAGCTATTTTGGTCAATGATAGTGAACATGAGGAAACAATCATGCATATGAACCCAATGCATGTGTTGAACTATTTGGTTATGGAATTAGAGGATTCAATGGATAAATTCAGCATTGTTAACATTGATTTAGTGTATCTAAATGCTTTGCGGCAAGGAAAATTAGGTGCTTTGTACACTCTAATGTATGTCAAAATTAGAGTGAATGACAGGGAAATTACTTCCATGTTAGATTTTGGTGCTACGAACACCCTTGTTGTTGACAGATTGGTGACGCAATTGGAACTACAATTGAGTAACAATTATACGGCAATGAAGGCACTGAATGCAAAGGCACAAAGGGTAATGGGAACTGCTTATAGTGCTGAAAAAGTGGTAGGGGAGTATGATTTATTAGTTTATGGCACTTGATGATTTTAATGTCATTTTAGCTTAGACTTTTTGAAAAAGGCTAAGATTGTGTTGATGTTGTGCTTCGATGGAATTTTGATTACCAATAAAACATGCCTTGATTTTACGTCTTGCTATAAGACTTTAATGGTTGGAAGTAGCAAGGGTAACAGTAGCATAATTTCATCCATCGTGATAAAAAAAGCCTTGAAAAGGGCAGCAAAATGTTTTCGGTAGTAGCGATGGGTAAGGGTTTTGGATATATTAAGCAAATGTTGAATGTCTTTTCTAAATTTTTAGAAGAGTACAAAGATGTCATGTCTCTTGAGTTGCTGAAAAAGCTTCCACCGAGAAAAGCCGTTGATCACATAATTGAACTAGTGCCCAGTGCGACACCACCATTACAGCTCTTGTATCATATGTCTCCAAAACTATGTTGCTCCTATTCCGTTTCAAAAAAAGGCAGATGATAATCTTCGAATATGAGTGGATTATTATGCATTAAACAAGATGACGATAAAGAATAAGTATTTGGTGCTGCTGGTGCAGAACTTGATGGATAGGTTAAGTGGGGTTTCTATCTTCATGAAACTAGATTTTAGATCTGATTATTGGCAGGGTAGAATTGCTAAAGGGCACAAGCATAAGATGAATTTTATAACAAGGTACGATTCATATATGTTTTTAGTTATGCTATTTGGCTTAACCAATGCTCTAACTACATTTTGTAACTTGATGAACGATATGATATATGAGTTCTTAGATGACTTTATGGTCATGTATTTAGATGAAATTGTGGTTTATAGTACAAGCATAGAGGATCATGTGGTGCATTTGTCTAGGGTTTTGAATAGGTCGAGGGAATATAAGTTGTTCATCAAAAAGGATAAATGTGATTTTGCATGTTCTGAAATTATATTCGTAGGGCACTTGGTAAGTATGGGCCAAGTGAGGATAGATCTGAAGGAAGTATAAGTTATACTGGAATGGGCAGCTATTATGAAGGTGTTTGATTTACGATCCTTTTCAGGTTTAGAAAACTATTATTATCTATTTATTAAGGGTTATAGCAAAGTGGTCGCCCCTCTGTTTAATCTGTTGAAGAAAAATTAGAGGCAAAAGTGATATAATAAATGTCAACGAGCATTCAACAAGCTGAAAATGGATGTTACGTCAATGCCAATGTTGAAACTATCTGATTTTGAGAGGCTATTCAAAGTGCATATAGATGTTTTGGATAGGGCTATTAAGGATGTATTGTTATAAGAGGGACATTCAGTTGCATTTGAAAGTCAGAAATTAAATTAGGCAAAACAGAGGTATTCGACATATGAGAAGGAAATGACTGTGGTGGTTCACTTTCTTGGTGTGTGGTGGATGTATTTGTTAGGGCTGAAGTTTACTGTGAAAACAAATAATGTGGACGACATTTTCTTTATAACACAAAAGAAGTTGTCGCTGCAGCAATATCGATGGCAAAAGTTCTTGGCCGAGTAAGATCTTGTATAAGAACACAAACTGGGGCAACACAATCAAGTTATGGATGCACTTAGCAGACATGAAGTTCTTGCTACCTTTTTTCCTTTGTGCAAATGGAGATGGACATGATGGAACGACTTCATCAAGCTCCTGAAAAAGATATAGCTTATAAAAAGTTGAATGATCTTGTACAAGAAGGGATAGTACAAAGATATTGGCTGGAAAACAATCTCTTCAATGCCAAAGAGGGTCTAATCTACATGCCAAAAGGGAAGCTATGAAAATTCTTCATGTTAGAGACACATGATCCGTAGTCGGTTGGACATCTAAGAAGGGAAGGGATGCTAGTTTTGTTTTCCCAAACATATTATTGGTCAATGATTAATAAAGACGTAGATTTATATGTCAAAACTTGTTTAGTATAACAGCAAGACAAAACCTTATAGCAGTGCGAGATAAGTTTGATTCAGCCATTATCAATACCAAACAAGCCTTGGGGATAGATTCACCAAATATGTAAAAAAATCGCTAGCAGATTGATTCAACAAGGGTTGATATCAAAATATGATGGGCCTTTTAAAGTTAAGAAGAAGGTGGGAGTTGTTGCATACAATCTGATTTTACCAAAATAGTTGAAACTTCACCCTACATTTTATGTGAGTTACTTAAAACCCACTACAAAGACAAAAAGGACCTAGATAGAAACAAGTCACAATATGCTCCCCCAACAATTCAGAAACAATTTGACAATGGCATTGTCAAGATCATCCTCGATTTGGTCATCATAGGAAGACTTAATGAATTGAGTTTTTAGTGAAATAGGAGAAAAACTCAAAGGTTTTATGGGAGAAAAACATAAATTTTTGGCAATTTAAAGATAAGGTGCAAGAATAGATAGTGAATATAACTTTATCATAATTTGTGCGTGTTGTTATTCAAAAAATTCTGAAAAGTTGAGAAGAATGTTTGCCTTTTGTTAAGTTTGCTTATAATAGAACTGTGCATTCGACCTCTAACTTTTCTCTTTTTAAAATTCTTTGCTCCATCCAATTCTTTATTCTGCCCTGCTCCCCGTTATTTACTATATGTAATTAGTTACTACTTTGTAATTTAAGTGCAAGTGAACTCATTTGCAAAATTTGCTTTAATAATTGGAGATCCGTGTGGTTTATAATTTATTAGAAAAGAATACATTCATTGGATGTCCATCATTAACCTCTAGGAATGCAAGGGACGGGTGTAAGATAGCAGGGACAAAAAAAATTGGAAGAAATCATACATGGTCAATTTTTATGGTAATAGAAGAATTCACGATGAAATAATTCCTCAAAGTAAAATATTGATGCAGCTGCAATATAAATCAATTCGAGTTGATAATGAGTCACTTGGGCTAAAACTTTTTTTTTCACATGGTCTTTTCCATTGCTTTTCATTTTTTTATTGTAATTTTAATACAAGATGTTTATATTGTTGTATCTCCTTTAGGGATTTATACAGGCAAAATGATACACAATTCTATTGTCAGTTTTTTAGCTTCACTTTTTCTTTAATTTCACTATTCTTTGTGCTAGATCTTGGCTTGTGGTTGATGATTCATGAAAATCGATTGCTTTAGTGAGACGATGCACAAATTTTGCTTCATTTTGAGCTTTATATATATATATATGCTTGCATTTCAGTCATCATGAAACAATAAACTGATTCTAAATTTGTTACTTTTTCACTCTTGTTGTGAAACTCAAGTCAATAAATAATTTTATTGCATTACCATTTGATATGGAACAATGAACAAAAAGAATTAAAGTAAGAAAGAAAAAAGCTTTAAAGAAAGAAGCTAAGAATTGAAAGGGAAAAAAAAAAGCTAGGAAGAAAAGAGAATTTAGAAAGGGAAAAGTCTGTTATTTTTATTTAATCATCAAAAATTGTCTCACATAATGAAAGAGAAAAATATAAATAGCATAACCTTAAAACATTCAAATATTGAGCTTAACTCATCTATTAAAACTATCTAATATAAAGAACTCAAATAAATAAAATAAAATAATGAAATAGGCCCAAATCAATCTCTCAACCAAAAAGTGACAGGCTAGGCTATCCTATACGTCTTCATTTATATACCCGTGTAATTTGTGGTATGGGTCTGATGTCTTAATCAACTCTCCCAAAGTTGGAGAAAGTCGACCCCGCCGAGTAAAGCTTTGGGCAACTCTAATAGTACTCTCAAAGATCTGGATTAGTTTACTATAAAGTTTCTCTAGCAATCCAAATGCAATATGAATCATGTCGACTCACCCAACGAACTAGGAACCTCACTATTCTTAGTAAAAGCAACTTGTTCATTTAGAATAGCATCAATATTGTCTTTTATGTTGAGGTCAAGGTAAAAGAGGTAGAAGTTTCAATAAGATCATCAGAAGAGGAAGGAGAGTTAGGTGGCATCTCAAAATGATCATTTGGAATAGGATGTGGTTTCTCATATACAATTAGATCTTCAATGTTAAATGTAGAGCTAATGTCAAAATTAAGTGGTAAATCAAAAACATAAGCATTTGGATCAACCTGTTGTAGCACTTTGAATGGCCCCGCATTACATGGATATAATTTTTGATTAGTTCGCAAAAGAAACCACTCAGATGTAATCCTTATCATAACAGTCTCCCACATTAAATTCATTATGTCATCTATGTAAATAAGCGTGAAGTTTATATTCTGCATTACTACCTTGAAGCTTCTTAGTGATCTCAATATGCAAATCCAGAATTCTACATGCAAAAGATTTGACTGACTTGGACACTCTAGCATGAAGAGTATGGAAATAAGGTCTAAAGGTTTTCTAGGCTTGTAACCATGTACAACTTCAAAAGGACTTATGTTATTGACCTATTAACAAATCTATTATTGGCAAATTGAGCCATAAGAAGAACCAAATCTCAATTCCTATGATGATCACTCACTAGACACCTCAAAGGGTTTCCTAAACTCTTATTAACCACCTCAATTTGACCATCAGTTTGGGGGTGCTAGATACTATAAAACTTCAACTTAGTTTTCACCATATGCCAAAGGGTTTTCCAAAAATAACTCATAAATCTATCTTTATTTGAGACTATGGTTTAGGGAAGACCATGTAACTTGATAATATCATTAAAATAAAGTTTCATAACTCTAAAAGCATCTATGGTTTTAGTACAAGGGATAAAATGGGTCATCTTAGAGAAGCGGTCGACAGCCACAAAAATAGAATCATACTTATTTGCAGTACGTGGAAGCCCAAGCACAAAATTCATATTTACATCTTGTCAAGGGCAAGTGGAAACAGACAACAGGGTGTATAAACCAATATTTTATTTTCTATGTTTAGCTAGTTGATATGTTTAACATTGACAACTTAGCTATATCTCCTTTTAAACTAGACCAAAAAAAATTGACGTTCTACCTCTTCAATTGTTCATTTCTTCCAAAGTGTTCTGAAAGATCTCCAACATGAATCTTTCATATAAAAAATTCACGCATTAATTTCTTCAAGATACAAAGATTATTATCTTGAAACAAATACCCTTCTTGGAAGTGATAACCATATATAACACGATTATTCTCATATCTCAAAGTCATGTATATTTCTTCAAATTCTAGGTAAGATTCATACTCCTCTTTAAGTCTCTCAAATCTAGTAAATTCAACACTCATTATAGATAATAGTGTTACTCGGTGAGTCAAGATATCTAACGCCTTATTCTTCATTCCAGATTTATGTTTCAAAATAAATAAATAGGCTTACAAATACTCAACCCAACAACCATGCCTATGATTAAGAGTTGAGATAATAGAGGGTCTCATGGTCGGAGTAAAGAACAAACTCTTATGATAGCAAATAATGGCATCAATAACCCAAAACCTTAACCACCGCATAAAATTCTTTATCACAGGTTGAGTACTTTTATTTGGTCTTGTTAAGTTTCTCACTAAAACAGGTTACAGGGTCATATTCCTAACTAAGTACTCCACCTATACCAACTCATAAGCCATCACATTCCACTTAAAACACCTTAGTAAAGTTAGGAAGCCGCATTACTAGGACCTCTGTCATCATCTTCTTAACCTCCTCAAATGTCTTATTAGCTCTTTCACTCCATTAAAACTCATTTTATTTCAAACATCTATAATAAACAATATGATGGTGCTAAATCCCTTGATGAAACGATAATATAAAGACACAAGCCTAAGAAAACTACAAACCTTATGAATATTCTTAAGCTAGAAAGAACACTTTTGGACATTGTCAAACAAACTTTCCTTCTTTAGGGTGGTACAAACTTGGATAAGGTGATCTAAATTATCTTCCTTATTTTTACTATAAATAAGGATATCATCAAAATACACTACCAAGAATTTTCTCATAAATGGCCTAAGCACTTATGTCATTGCTCTCATAAAAGTGCTTGGTGTATTGTAAATGTCAAAAGACATGACTAGCCACTCATATAATTCATCCTTAGTTTTAAATGCAGTTTTCCATTTATCTCCAAAGTGGATCCTAATATGATGATACCTACTCTTTAGGTCAATCTTAAAGGAAAATTGGGCTCCTACCATTATATCTAGCATGTCATCCGATCAAGGAATGATAAAACGATACTTGATTATAATCATATTGATGGCTCAGTTATCTACACACATTATCCATGATCCATCTTTCTTAGGTGTTAACAAAGTAGATATTGTACATAAACTCAAACTCTCTCGTATAAATCCATTTTTGTAACGGTTCATATACTTGTCATTGCAATTCGGCATGTTCACTAGGGTTCATCCTCCAGTAAGGCAAGTTTGGGAATGTGGCACCATGGACAAAATCTATAGCATGTTGAATGTCATGCATAAGGGGTAAAATATCAGGTAGTTCAGAGGAAAAAACATCCTTATGAACCTATTCAGATGATTTTATTGCATTACCATTTGATATGGAACAATGAACAAAAAGAATTAAAGTAAGAAAGAAAAAAGCTTGAAAAAAATAAGCTAAGAATTAAAAGCAAACAAAGGAAAAGGCCAGGAAGAAAAAAGAATTCACGAAGGGAAAAAAGTCTGTCATTTTTATTTAATCATTAAAAATTGTCTTATAAACGGAAAGAGAAACATATAAATAACATAATCCCAAAATATACAACTATTGAGCTCAACCATCAATTAAAATTATCTAACACAAATAACTCAAATAAAATAAAATAATGATATTGAGTGCAACGCCTTCACCTTTCTCTCTTTCTTGGCTACCAAACTCTTAAATTATACTATAAATATATGCCAAAGTTGATCTAACTAGAAGGCAAGGGTATTTTTACGATTTGATTTCATGGCCAAATTATCAAAGATGTATTAATAAAGATGATCAAGATATATTCTCGGCTTTCTCCTATCATTTGCTAACCCTATATAAAAACATATAACCATATGCTGCTTGGTGAATTGACATGTTTTCTTTATTGTTCTTATAGTCTGACACCTTTTGGACACCATTTTCTTGATATTTTGAATATTAGAAAGATATGTCAATTCTTATTAGCTTTTTTTTTCTTTTTTTTTTTACATTATTTCTACATAATTACCTATCGCTTTATGAAACTTAACTTTTTCTAAATATAATATCGTTATCTTTTAGGACCTTTATTAAGTGATAATAAAAAAGTGTGGTTGCGGTTATTTTTTAAAGTAATTTTCACTCAGAAAAGTATTTAAATAATATATATTTTTTATTTTT
>Ga0325403_1000788_pt1 | contig 24255 bp, 14 predicted proteins | sample PopdelMetagenome_19_FD_205665 | JGI IMG/M metagenome (GOLD analysis project Ga0325403, IMG submission 205665) | Populus deltoides microbial communities from Bellville, Georgia, United States - Xylem-PdKOR-R4 | ecosystem: Host-associated > Plants > Phyllosphere > Stem > Wood/Secondary xylem... | reverse complement strand
TTCTTTTAATAATTTTATTTATTTAATTTAGTTTGTTAATGTTAATTTTTTTATTTAGTTATCAAACTTTCATGACACGGGTCCCGGGTTTAACGAGTTAACCTGGTGTGGCGAGTTAACCCAAAAATTTTTTTCTTTTTAATTAATTTTTTTCGTTTAGTTTAGTTTGTTAATTGACAATAAACTAAAATTGCTCAGTGTTTCACTGTGCAAGTCTATAGTGAAACGTTGAGCTGTCTTCTTCTTTTTTTTTGTTCTTTTGTTTTTTCTTTGTTTTTCTTTTTTTTTGCTTTTTTTTGTTTTCTAGCCTTTATGTGTTTTTTTAATGAATTTTTTTTGTTTAATTTATTTTGTTAATGTTAATTTTTTTATTTAGTTATCAAATTTTCATGACACGGATCCCGGGTTTGATGAGTTAACCTGAAATTTTTTTTTGCTTTTTTTCTTTTTAATTAATTGTAACATATACTAAAAGGGATCAGTGTTTTATTATGGACTGCATAGTGCAGTCCAGAGTAAAACACTGATGCTTTAGGGTTTTTTTTTAAGTTGTCTCATTTTTTTAGCTTTTTTTATGCTTTTCGGGATTTTTTTTTCTTCTTTCTTTGTTTTTTTTCTTTTAACAAAATTTTTTGTTTAATTTAATTTAGTTTATTAATATTAAATTTTTTTTATTTAGTTATGAGACTTTCATGACACGTTTTGTAGATTGAACGGGTTAACCTGGTTTAACAAGTTAACTCAGAAATTATTTTTTTTGCTTTTTAATTAATTTTTTTCATTTAGTTTAGTTTGTTAATGCTAAATTTTTTTTTCTATTTAGTTATCAAACTTTCATGACACATATACCGATTTCACGGGTTAACCTGGTTTCACAGGTGAACCCAGTTAATTATAGGTTGACCGTCAATTTTTTTTTTTTTATTTTCATAAATTGTTTTTGTTTAATTTAGTTTGTTAATGTTAATTTTTTTTTTTATTTAGTTATCAGACTTTCATGACATAGATCCTGGGTTTAACGGGTTAACATGGTTTGACGAGTTAACCCGGATTTTTTTCCTTTTTAATTAATTTTTTTTGTTTGGTTCAGTTTGTTAATTTTCACTTTTTTTTATTTAGTTACCAGACATTCATTGCACGAATCCTGAGTTTAATGGGTTAACCTAATTTGACGAGTTAACCTGTAATTGTTTTTTGCTTTTTTTTTCTTTTGAATTTTTTTTCGTTTAGTTTAGTTTGTTAATGTTAAATTTCTTTCTATTTAGTTTTTTTCTTCTTAGAGGTTTTTTTTTTCTTTTATTTTTCTTTTTAATTAATTTTATTTAATTAATTTAGTTTATTAATATTCAATTTTTTTCTAAGTAGTTCTCGACTGATGCCTTTAGTTGTTCTTTTTGTTTTTTTGTTGTTTTTATGCCTTTAACTGTGGACTGCACAGTGCAGTCAACAGTGAAAAGGCTGATGCCTTTTGTTTTTTTCTTTTTAATTAATTTTTTTTTTAATTTAAATTGTTAATGTTAAATTTTTTTATATTTAGTTATCAAACTTTCATGACATGGATTCCGGATTTGACAGACTAACCTGGTTTGAAAAGTTAGCCCAGTTAATTCTGGGTTAACCCATTAATTTTTTTTTTCTTTTTAATTATCAAACTTTCACGATGCGAATTCAAGGTATGACGGGTTAACCTGATTTGAAAGGTTGACCCAGTTAATTCATATATTTTTTCTTTTTCTTCATTAGTTTTTTTCTTCCTGTTGGTTTTTTTCTTTGTTTTTTTCTTTTTAACTAATCTATTTAATTATCACACTTTTATGACATGACCTTCCAGCTAGACCCACATCCAATGCTATTGGATTTGGTATTGCAGTCCAGACACTTTTATGCTAAGGGTTAACCCAAGTTTAATGTTATTATTAATATTATAAATATTATTTTTGGGTCAAGCGTTGCAACCAAACCTAAAACTCTTGGGTATAACTTTGCAAAAAAACCTAACACTTTTAGATCTTGATTTTTTTTTGAAATGCAAAAAATAATTAACCTGTGGCATCGCGTGGGGCATTTAACTAGTATAATTACTAGATTATTAACGTTTGAGGTCGGGTTATTTTTATATCATAAAAAAAATATCTAACGTTGTTAATGTGATTTCTCATAAAAAAATTCATGAAATTAAAATATGATATATATTAAATGATTTCTTTTAAAAATATTGATACGTGACACATCAAATTATATTTTTCATCAAGATTGCGACATATTAAATCCATTCGGGTTAATCTGTCAAATATATTACCTAGTTCATGAGACCATAATAACCCTATGAAAACAAATCAAAATAAATTATAAAGGTTAGTTCTTAATCAACCAAACATTGAATGATAAAATTGAAAAACAAAACATATTAAATTAAAAAAGACAAAAAAAAACTACCCAAGTCAAGTATGGTTAACCCATCAAACCCATTATTCAGGCCATGAGATCAAGATAGCCTCATAAAGAGCAAATAAAGAAACTTTTTGAAGCCCAAATTCAAACCAACTCAATGTTAAAAAATGAGATTAAAAGAAAAAAAATAATTAAAAAAAGACAAAAAAAACAATGCAAGTCAACTCGGGTTAATATATTAAACGTGAAACCTGAGTTATGAGACCAGGATAAATTCATAAAAAAGATTATGAAGCGTCATTTCCAACAGATCCAATGTTGAAGGTTGAAATCAAGAAAAAAAAAACTAAATTTATAAAATCAAGATAACTACACACAAAGCAAATTGAAAAAATAAAAATAAAAAGTTCAATTCCTAAACAACCTAATATTTAAGGATAAAATAAAAAAATCAATTAAAAAAATAGTTGAATGAACTTGCCAACCCCGTAACTCAAGCCATAAAATCAAGATAATCCCATAAAAAATAAATAAAAAAATACTAAGTCCAATTAAAAAATAACAAAAAAAAAGTATTGAGTCAACTTGACAAACTCAGATATGAGATTGGAATAACTCTATAAATAATGAAATAAAAAAATCAATTAGAAAACATGAAAAAAAAATCAAAATCAACATGAGTTAACCTATTAAACCTACGACTTCGATCATGAGATTGAGGTAAATTAATATAAAAAATTTTAAAAAAATAAATCTCCATTTTCAATGGACCTAGTATTGAAGATAGAAATCAAGAAAAAAACTAAATAAATGGGATTGATATATAACCCAATCGGAAAAATAAAATATGAAGCATAATTCCTTATACAATATATTATTAAAAGATAAAATAAAAATAAAAAATGATAATGTGTTTATTTTTATAGTTAAATATATATTTTTAAGTATTTGTTATTTTAAAAAAATATCAAATTAATATCGGATGATCAAACCATGCCGGGTCAGGGCTATGAAAAAATATCGGACCTGATAATGGCCCAACACATAAATACCCACGGCAGGTAAACTAGAAATTGCAAGCAAACAAAACAAAACAATAAACAAATAGCAAAGAGTTAAATTAAAACTCCATTTTCACCTACCATTCAGGAAAAAAGCTTCTTAACTGTTGCCTTGTTTGTTACTCTTCATATTTGTTTTTTATATTTGTTTGTCATTAAAAAAGTTGGTTAATAAAAAATATTTTTTAGTCAAAGAAAAATTTGATTTGATTTTTAGAAAAGTATTTTCCTTTTATTTTTGGCGGAAAATACTTTCCAGAAGTGGTGAAAAAATTAGAAATATCATATTATTTGTTGATTATATGAAATTTGGTCTTCAAACTTTTGATTGTTATATATTTTATTTTGAATCTTTTTATTTTATTTTATCCCTTAAATTTTGATTTTTATATCAACTTTGGTCCTTATTCTTTCGAGTGTTATTTATTTTATTTGAAATAATTTATGAAATTGTCATTTATTATTTTTTAATTTCATTATTTTTCAACTTTTTTATATATTAGATTTGATCTCCATTGTTTTATTTGTTATTTATTTTATTTGAGATAAATTACATTATTTTTTTCAATTTCATTCACATTCAACTTTTTAATTTGTAAGATTTGTTTCTTATTATTTTAATAAACTTGAAAAAAAACATTAATAAGTTATTTTCCAACTCGTTTTCCATAACATAGCCAAACACTGGAAAGCGTTTTCCAACTTATTTTTCATAATACTACCAAACATTGAAAAATAATTTAATTTCCAAGAATCCATTTTCCAAGGAAATTACTTTTTTAAAAAACTACTTTCTAGTAAACAAATGGGGTTTAGAATCTAAACAACATGGAGAAAAGACTGCACTTCACATCACTGTTTACTCTCTCATAGTTTATTGTGGATCCACAATGAACTTTTTTATATTTTAGTAATTAAACCTTTTTTCTCATTGATTACACCTTTCCTTAGTCAAATTAAAGGCCAATTGCTTCTATTTTGTTATGGAATGACAAAACTGAAAGACACTGGACCAATATGAAAAACACGTAGGAACTAGATGACTATTTTGAAATTTCCTAAAAAAATTTCCTTTAGTCCTCTTAGTTTGCAATATATCCATTTCTATCTTTTTCATATTTTCACAATTCACTTTTGGTTCAAGACTTCATTTCTTTTATTTTTTGGTCTCTAGTTTGAAGTAGTAGAGAAAAAGTCATTGACCACTAAAATAGTTGATTTTGGTATCTACAAGTTTCATTTCATGAATAGAGTTTCACTAGTTTTTTTTACCTTCAAATTGCTTGAAACAACGTATTGGTCTCAAAAAGTTTTTGGATTTTTGATTGATTTTTTTATTTTTAGACCATTTTTTGAGTTATTTGAAGGCATAAACATGTTATTTTTTTCAAAAAAAAATATAGGGGTGGATGACAAGTGAGCCACCCCATAAAAAAATGAAAAAGACTTGGTAAGCCAAGTTACGTGGGCTTCCTGAGGCTTGTGTGCCTAGGCCTTTGTTTTTTAGGCCTCAGTGCAATGGGCCAACTAGGCTTGCGCACCTAGATCTTTTTTTAGATTTTTTTTCAATTTAATCCTTCATGAATGTAATTTTTTTTTCAATTTTATCTTTTAATGGTTTGTTAATTTTTAATTGGTCAATGTAATTTTTTCAATCTTATATTTGTAGGTTTATTACAATCTCAAACAAATATCCCAATAATTAGTTAGTTCTTGATTTTACAAGCGCATGTTTTTTTTTATCATATAATTAGATAAAAAAAATATTGAACTTGATTGAATTCATGACCTGGGACACAAGTTTTGGTGGTTAAATTTGGTTTATTAGGAATTGAGCTTCATGTTTTATTTATTTATTTTATATAGAGTTATTGAGATCTCAAACAAACATCTTGGCATTGAGTTGGTACTCGATTTTATGAGCAACTTGTTTTATCATATGATTAAATAAAAAAATACATAAAAAATAAAATAAAATCTGATAAAGTCTGTGACCCAGGTTGTTGGTTCAGTGGGTTAGGCCGTGAAATCTAAATTAATCCAATAAGTCATCATTTCATCTCAATATTTTTTAAAAAACATTATGTCACCTTGAAATTTATACCTAGACCATATTTTGTTAGTTGTCTGACTTGATTTTAAACTCATTAAGTTTATTGTGTGATGTCGAGACAAGTTCAAAACTGTTTGATTTTGAACATAAGTTAGGTAAGGAGACGGGTCGGGAGATTTTAGTATTGACCCATTGGCCACGAAAACAATTTCCAATGACTTGGACATTCTTTTTTTTAGTGCATCTCCTAGTGTAGCGTGGGTCTTATAACTAGTTAAAACTAAATCATTTACAATATAACTTAAAAATAAAATGGTGATTTATTATAGCTTTACTATTTATCCTTTTATATTGGCATGTTCATCCCACTATTAATAGCTAGAATTTTTTTGGTCCTTGAAATTTTTCCTTTTTTACAAATTGATCATTGCAATTAATTTCTTTTCAATTTTATCTTTTCAAAAAAACATTCCATGTTTTTATATGTTAGTATTTATTTCTATTTATATTCTTTTGCACATCTGGTTTATCATAAAGTATATTAACATTAAATTAAAGATGTATTTCATAAAATGTAATTTAAATTTTTTGTCAAAAAATTAAAAGAATAAAGACCAAAACTAACACTAATAGAAATAGAGTTGTTTTAACTTTGGGAAGAAAGAGAGAGAATCTAGAGAGAGATGCTCTCCTCTTTCATGGAGTGGATTCCCTCTTGTCTGCTGGAGACTCTTGCTGTTTGATTTTTCCTTGGCTTTCTTTGTCCATTTCCTTATCTCTTCTCTGTTTCTCTGCTCCCCTGCATTGATTTCACCTTATCTTGGTTTCCCTCTTCTTTTCATCTTCTCTCACCTATCCATTTTTTCAAATGGCAAAGAACAAGCGAAAGGCTACTTCTACTGTAGCTCGTAAACTAGACGCTTCGCCTGCTTATATTGTTAGTCCCAAGGTTCATGATCACGATGGTGATGGTTCAGAGATTCTAGCCCTTGTTCCTGCCATAGAACCCAGTGCTGATCCCTGTGCACCCTGTCCAGTTCCTCCACCCTTGCCTCCATCTCCACCTCGTGATGTGGGTCTTCGTGCTCCTCACCTTGCTCCAGTGTTGGTGGTTACCTCTAGTTCCAAGCGTTTGGATGACGTTATGGTGGAAGATTGCACTGTTGTTTATGATGATGAGATCCTGGATGAGGATTAGCTAGATTTTAACTTTTCAGATGAAGAGTGTGATGACTCCCTTTAAGCCCATGCTATGCTTCCTGCAAAGAACTTGTCTTCCCCTCCTCATTTACTACCAGCTGAGCAGATACCTACCCCCTCGCTACTGCTAAAGAGTGCGATGGCTTGCTCTCCATCTTCTGGCAGTCGAGAGCCTGCACACGTTGCAGGTAAACCTATCTCTGCTCCTAGTGGTAGCAAATGGCGGGCCTTTTCTTTTCTAATAGATCTACTGTTTCTTGTACCAAACTTCATAACTGTTCTCTTAACCACCTTTCCAAAACTTGTGCCATATCACCTGAGGATATACAACCAAAATTTGAAGTTTGGAATTTTTGTGCTGTGGGCTATGTTTCTGGAAAAAGCCCCGGTTATAGAGCTTTGAACAGTATTATTTCCAATGTTTGGAAATGTGAGGCCACCCTTACCATCCATGACTCTGGGTGGCTGGTCTATAAATTTAAAACAGAGGAGGAGAAGCTTACGGTTCTTCGTGGAGGACCCTATCTTGTGTATGGAAGGCCCCTTGTTCTACGACCTATGACAAAAAAATTTAACTTCTCCAATGAAGAAATGTCGAGGGTGCCGGTTTGGGTAAAGTTTCCAAACCTTCCTCTGTGATGTTGGTCACCAGTTTGTTTATCTAAGATAGCCAGTGTTATTGGGAAGCCTATTCAGTGTGACCAGCTTACCTCAAACCTTTCCTGTATGTCTTATGCACGAGTGCTGGTGGAAATTGAACTCCTTGAGGAACTACGCCATTCAATGGAGATTTCATTGCCTAAAGGTCCTATTCTGCATCAAAAAGTTGTTTACGAGAACCTGCCTAAGTATTGTAACTTTTGCCATGTTCTTGGCCATTCTCGTCTCCTCTGCCCCAAAGCCTCTGCTGCTACCAATCCGGTCTTTCCTAGTCAACCCCCAGCTTAGGCTGCTCAAGCAGTGAAAATGAGTGTTCTTAGTCGATTGGGTCCCCAGCTCTCTCACCAGGGTACCCCTCCTCCTCACAAGTGCAAGGCCAGTCTCAAGATCATGACATTCCAGTAGCCTCTGGGGTGGCTACTATTTCTGAAGCTGATCATGCTACTACTGAGGGTTGGGTTACGGTGAAACCTAGGCGTAAATCCAGCAAGAAGTCTGGTTGCAGTCTTAAGGGGAAGGAGGTGGCTGTTTCTAAGACAGGGTTAGATGTTAACACTCCTGTCACTCTTTCCTCCCCTATATGTGTAGGAACTGTTTGGCCTATCTCCCCTCTCAGGCCTCATCCATTGGTGGTTCCTTCATGTGCTGGAGACGTTCAGGTTTCTTCCCCTCCTAGTGTTGCACCGTTGGTGGCACATCTTAGTGCTGGAGAGGCTCGCAATCCCTCTCCTGCCTGAAATAACCTTTTAGATGTTAATCCTGGTAATTTTGCTATGGCTGGAAATTCTAAAAGAGCTCCTTCATTGGATGTGTCTGCCAGGAGTGGGGTCAGAACCCGTAATCAGAAGAATCGTGATCATAGTGGAAGGGCTTTCTCTTCCCCTACACTCTTATGATAATATATAGTTGGAACATCAGGGGACTCATCAATCCTATGAAGCAGCATGAGGTTGTCAGCCTCATGAAGAAACATAAGATGGATGTGTGTGGTTTGCTTGAAACTAAACTGTTTCCCTTTAGAGTTGCATCAATGCATAAACTTCGTCTCAAGTACTGACAATATTTTACAAATACAGATGTAGCAGGTACTGCTAGAATTATGGTTTTTTGTAATCCAGCAACGGTTAAACTTGACCTGCTTGCATCATTTGCACAGGCTATTCACTTCTCTGTGACCAGCCTGATATCTTAGTTTAGCTTTATGCTTACTTTTATCTATGGCTTTAATACCATCTCTGCTAGACGATCCCTGTCGGGGGAGTTAAGGTGATGGAATTCTAACTCACCCTGGATGGTTCTTGAAGACTTTAATTTAGTGTTTTCCTCAGCAAATAAACACAATAGTGCAGCTGTTTCTTTATATGAAACCTCTGACTTTCATGATTGCTGTTTTGATCTTGGTTTGCATGATATCAACTTCACTGGCTGTCATTTTAGTTGGACAAATGGCTCTGTTTAGAGCAAGCTTGATTGGGTTATGATCAACCCTTCATGGTCTTCTTTGAATCATATCACCATGTTCACTTTGGCCCTCGTAGAGCATTTACAGATCATTCTCCTGCAGCAGTCCGTTTGGGTCCTCTTAAGTAGGGTAGACGTTGTTTTAAATTTTTTAACATGTGGGCATCACATGTTCAGTTCTTGTCGTTGGTCTCTTCCCATTGGTTCTCCCCTGTAGATGGCACCCTCATGTACATTTTATGTCGTTGTCTCAAACTTCTAAAAGTGCATTTGAAGGAGCTCAATCGTCTTCACTTCAGCCATATATCAGAACGAGTCTCACGGCTTGAATATAAGCTGGAGCAGCATCAATATGCATGACAACAGGACATGGATAACCAACTTTTACATGCTCAAGACCGTCTCCTTCGCTCCAAATTATCTACTTTAAAATTTGCGGAGAAACAATTCTTCAGTCAGAAGACCAAATGCATTTTTCTTCAACACAGTAACAGAGGCTCAAAGTTTTTTCATGCTCTCATGGGTCAGAACCATCGGAGGAATTTCATCTCTGCTATTATATGCAACCATGATGGTCTTAGCAACTCTTTGCAGCAAGTAGGCGATGAATTTGTTGCCTATTACCAGCACCTCTTAGGCTCATCTAGAATCACCACTCCCTTTAATAGTGCAGTTATTAGATGTGGCCCATGTCTTCCTTCTAGTTCACATGACTTCCTCCTATCTCCTGTGTCTCATGAGGACATACGCAAAGTAGTCTTCAGTATTGGCAATGATAAAGCCCCGGGGCCTGATGGCTATTCCTTCTTATTTTACAAACAAGCATGGTCTGTTATGGGTGGGGATTTTTGTGCAACAGTGTAGGACTTCTTCAATTCGGGCAGTCTCTTTAAGTAGGTTAATCATTCTATTATTTCTTTGGTCCCCAAGTCAGTGAATGTCTCTTCTCCTTAAGACTTCAGGCCTATATACTATTGTAATGTCATTTACAAAGTGATCACTAAGATCCTTACTGGTCATCTTGCTCACATTTTAAAGGGGATTGTCAACCCCATGCAGAATGCATTCTTAGGTGGCAGGTTTATGAGTGACAATATTAATCTTGTGCAAGAGCTCCTCTGTCAGTATGGCAGGAAGAGATCGTCTCCCCGTTGTTTGTTGAAAGTTGATTTTAAAAAAGCATTTGACTCTGTCCAGTAGGGATTTATAGAAAACCTTCTCTGCCACCTTGGCTTTCCAGCCAAGTTTGTTACCTTTGTAATGCAATGTGTGACCATCGCTTCCTTCTCTGTTGCAGTTAATGGAGACATCCATAGTTTCTTTTTGGGGAACAGAGGCGTTAGATAAGGGGACCCATTATCCCCATGCATTTTCATCTGTTGTATGGAGTATTTCTCCAGAATGCTCAAGCTAGCTTCTCAACAGAAGGGCTTCCGTTTCCATCTCAAGTGTGAGTTGCAAGGTATCAGTCACCTTGCTTTTGCAGATGACGTTCTACTTCTCTCTCGTGGTGACTCCTATTCGGTTCAATGCCTTCTCAGACAGTTATCACTTTTTGGCCAGACATCTGGTTTGGATATAAACCCACAGAAATCATCCATTTTTTTTTGGAGTAGGCACTGCTTAAAAGCAAGTTATTCTCTCTATGTCGGGCTTCAGAGAAGGTAGCTTCCCTTTCACATATCTTGGGGTCCCTCTGAGTCCTCATAGGCTGTTAGCCAGCCAGTTCTCACCTCTTCTACTGGATATGAAGTCGTCAGTCCAAGGTTGGATTGACAAATATCTTATTTATGCTAGGCGTTTAGAACTCCTTCGGTCTGTTCTGTTTGGGAAAGTTCATTTCTGGCTAAATAGTTTTCCCATCCCTAACATTGTAATGAGGAATATTATTAGCATCTATAGAAACTTTCTATGGACTGGAGACGTCAATAGAAATAGCTCAGCTGTGGTTGCCTGGAAGACTATTTGTATGCCTAAAACAGAAGGTGGTCTTGGCTTATTTGATCTCAAAGCCCGCAACCGAAGCTTTATTGGTAAATAGCTCTGGAATATTCACCTTAAAACAGACTCAGTGTGGATTCACTGGATTCATCATTTTTATTTGAGGAGTGGCACTGTTTGGTCTGTTCAAGCACATCCATCTTCTTCCACATTGTGGAAAGTTATCCTCTCTGTAAGGGACCTTTTTTCTCAGCATTGTGGGGACTCAAAGGCGAGTATATCCTTGATGAGTCAATGGTCTTCTACTGCTAGCCCATTTCTTTGCCATGCATATAACTTCTTTCGACCGGTTGGATCAGTTGTCTCATAGAGTCGGGTGGTTTGGGAGCAGTGGTCCCTGTCTAAGTACAATTTCATCCTCTGGCTGGCTGTCCTGGGCAAACCTCGATTGAGGTTCATCCCTCTTGATCCTGCTTGTGTTTTCTGCAGGCATGGTGTGGAATCTCATAGTCACTTGCTTTTTGCTTGTGTCTGGATGGGTGGTTTGTGGGATAAGATAAAATCTTGGCTGCGGATTGGCAGGAGAATGTTTACTCTGAATAGTGCAATTCGTGGGTTGTCTGCTTCACGATGCAATATGGAGTTTAGGATGAGAAGAGTATCCCTGGCTATCACAGTATATCTCCTCTTGGAGGAAAGAAACATGAGGGTTTTTAAGGGGAAGACTAGGGAAGTTGATGTTGTGTTCAAAAGATTTCAAATTTTGTTTTATACTATCTTCCATTTTCAAGAAACAGGCCCATTCAAATTGCATGTTGGCTGATCATCTCAGCATGAGCGCCTGGTGGTCTCAGCCTTGTGTTTCAGGCATTCTTTTGCTGACTTGTCTTCACTTGGTAGAAGTTCTTTGTCCATTGTTGATGTCTCCTGCATGGTTTTATTTCGCTGTTCATAGTTTCTTGTCCTCATGGCATTCATTTTCTTCACGTGTTTGCATGGTGAAGTTTAGGCATGCATGGTTTTTACGTGTTGCAGCCAGTTGGTGGGCTCAGGGGTTTTGCTTTGTGTTACACCTAGTTTCTACATTGCTGGTGTTATTATCCTCTGTGGTTGGGTTCTTCGATGCAGGCGGGTTCATCCTCTATTCATCTTCTGATTACTGGAGACGTCTTGTAAATGAATGCAGAAGTCTTGGGCGTGTATGGAGCAGTCTTGGCAGTGCATGTATTTTTACGTGCTGTAACTTGTGGTTGGGCCTGCCATCATGGTTTTGTAGTTTATAATTTATGTGGCTCGCCTTCACATCTTTTGTATATGTATATGCTTTGGGTTTTCCTGAGCAGACAGTTTGTGTCTGGGCTGTCTTCTGCCCGGCTATCTTAGGCACCTTTGATTTTGGGTTCCTAAAATAACCGTTGTTCTTTTTCTTTGGATTGACTTATTTTTCTTTTATGCTGGCCGGGAGCATGTCTCTGCTAGCTATGTACATGTGTATATTTGGTTTGCTAGTTTTTCAGCTGGCTCTTTTTTTATCTATAAAATTTCTAACATTTGATAAAAAAAAAGAAATAAAGTTGTTTTTTTTACAAAAAAGCTTCAAACAATTCAATATCATCCTTGCATTTTGAATTATACATGTTCGATCCTTGTTGTTTTAATTTTTTTGTTTCAGTCCAAAAAATTATTTGTATCACATTTTTATCTTTAAGGTAGCGTTTGGTTATTATTCTGGGATAGAAAGGACAAGGATAGTTGAGACAGAAATGTGTTTGGTTAAAGAAATAAAAACAGGAACAGAGAAATGAAAATAAATTTTTTATCTTCTTTAGTATCTGCGTTGGTACCTTCGCCCTTAGCCTTTGCTTCCGCCCCCTCATTCGTGAAGCCTCTCTGGTAATTTTGAGTGAATTTTTGTATTTTGAAAACAAGAGGTATAGAGAGGATATGTCTCCATAGACAATATTTATTATTTATTATTTTTAAAATATCCTTATAAAAAACTCTCAATTCTAAATTGTCCAACTAAAACATTTGAAGACAAAAATAATTATTATCATAGTCTTAAAACTCAACTTGGAAGTTGATATGAGGCAAAGTCCGAGTTGCTATATAGTTTTAAAACCTGGCTTGGGAGTTAACTTGAGACAAGGTTCAGGTCATGGGTTAGGAGGGTTGGTTAACCCTATTGACCTAATTTTTTTTAAAAAAAATCAAAGCAACCTTGGTTTGACCAAGTTTCTTTTCAAAAAAAGTCAATAGTTTTTTTACCCATGTTTTATCCCAGGTTGGCTTAGGTTTTTAACTGGTTCAGGTTGTGTCAATCATTTCTCTATTTTTTCTTAAACTCGAACCATTACAGGCCCCTAGTCAACCTTATCAAGTCAGTCTTGATTTTATAACTAGAGTTATTATAGTATTATTAATTTCAACACTCAATATAAACTAAAATAAGTATAAAATAAAACTAAATATTTTTTAAAATATGCAAGTTTTACTTATACATATTATGAGTAAAATAGATTTTTTTATATATTTTATTCTGTCTTGTCCACCGTAACCAAACATGATACAGAAACAATCATTTTATCTTGTACATTACTACCAAACACAATTATATCCCCGTCACCTTTTATGTGTTATCTCTTTTATCTCCACCATCTCTATCTCTATTATCCTAGGATAGTAACCAAACACTATCTAAATGTTGAGCATGGAGAGAGAAAGTCATTTAAAATAAGCAAGAAGAAAGAAAAGTGGTCGATCGATCACATTTCGACTATCTAAATAGCCAAACTTAATGTCAATGAGTTTGTCTTATAGATGAGAATTCACTAGAGATGGTTATGCCATTTAAACATACTAGAAAAAGGAGGTTGAGATCATTGTTTATTTATTTATTTATTTACTTTGATTCTTGATTTTTAAACTAAGTAGAGGTGTTTTAGACTTCAAAATATATTTATTAAGGTTTTAAGGATGTGTTGAAGGTGTTTTTAGACCAAAACAAGCTGAAAATAGGTGTTTGGGGTCTCATACCATATTCTTAAGATCATCGAAGGTGATCAAAAAATACAAAAAATAGATAATGTGTCAATTGTATGCCTTTTTTTTTCTTAAATAAAAAAGCAAGGTATGCTGAACTGACATTCTAATCCCATTTGTGCCTAGGCTTTTCTCGTTAGCCAAGTGTGCAAGCCTGTCTAGTAGTAGCTGACCTCTTCTTTAAAAAATGATTCGTTTTAAATTAAATTTTTAATTAATATACTCTCTTTTATTGTTTCAATTATCTAGTTTAAAGTTTTTTTTAAGTATTGGTTGATTTTTTGAATTGTTTTTATAATTTTTCAAGACTTCAAAGATATTATTTTAATTTATCTTTAAATTTTTCCATCTAAAATCTTAAATAAATAAATTGCATTTGCATGGTTCATTAATAAGAATGAAAACTATATGTACTTAACAAGTAAAATTAACCTCGAAGATAAATAAAAGAAAACGTATAAAATAAAAAGAATAATGGAGATAAAATATTTATATGTGCATGTATCTTTTGCTTAGTTAAAAGAAGATTGGTCTCATATTTAGAACTTCAATCAACATTAAAAATCCTTATTTGATTTATTAATATTTTTATTTTTCAATATATTTTATTAAACAAAGATATCATTTTTCCATTTTTTAAGTAAAAAAATTTATGATACTAAAAAATGTCTTCATAATATTGTCACATTTCTTTAAGTAAAAATGCTATTAAAAAAATACTTTCACAACACTTGCGTATTCATTTTAAGTTCAAAAATAATTTTAATCTGACCCACAATATAATACGAGCCAATAATATAATAATAATTAAAGTAAAAGAAGTGTGGAGACTATATTAAAAAAACTATCAATAGTTGAAGGATGAATAGAAGATTTACTCTTATCTCTCTCTTATAGGTTTCAAGGAAGCACCAAGTTTTTATATATATAAAAAAAAATCTTTTTTTATAGCACAACAACCAAACTAGCTTAGAATTAAAGAACATTATTGGATATGAAAGAAGTAAGAATGATTCTAGGTCATAAATTATATGAGTTTATCAAATATTTTCTTAATTTTTTTTAAAAAATAACCTTCTGAGTTGGTTAATTTTATTTTATATTTATTTGTAAAGATGATATTATTGATAAATAGATGAAATGTTAAGAGGTAATTGATAAAAAAATAAACTTTTAATAAAAATGATAATTATCAAATAAGGATAAAATGAAATTCAGCGTACTTTTATTCTTTCTAAGTAAAAAAAAGTTAAGGTGTATATGGAGAGTTTTTGGATAGACCATAAGACCCATGTGCTGATAAATAAATATATTGTATTAATAGCCTCTCCAATTTTTAATTGAAGTGTAAAACTAATTAAAACATATAATTAAAAATTTAAAAATAAGGTTGGGGATTTATTTGAGGAATGCCTTTTGGATTTAGCAATTTTAAATTACTGTAATGAGATAAGATAGAGCATCCATCCATTTATTAATCTCGTAAATAGGTGAAAAATAAAGTATGCCCTAAAATCCAACCTCATTCACTACTCTACCATAGGTGTTAAAAAAATCTGGCATATTTGTAATATTTGGATTATCTTATCCGAATTGATTTGTCAAAATTGGATAATATAAATATTACAAACGTTAGTAGGTTAAAAAATCTAAGAAATGAATATCACGGGTCGATAGCTGATCAAGATTTTTAAAACCCGATCAACTCAATTCAACCCTTATACCTAAACTATTTTTGTTTTTATATTTAATAATTTGTGGATTGAGTATTTATTTTTATTTTATTTATAAATGCTTCGACTTTAAAGTTCTTGTTAGTGGACTTTTTGTTAGAGTTTTTGAACGTAAAAAAAGTGCACGTGTCTTTGTTGGAGAGGAGGAGAAGGTAACTGGAATTTGATGATGGTATAGTGTACAAAAATTAGACCTAACATTTAGGATGTTATGACACCTATAATCTATGTTGTAAGTCCATCTTTTAAATGTGGATTCACAAAAATTAGCAATAGAAGCTCAACCCGTTAATATCTTTAATATTCATTAAAAAAAACATTTAACATGATCTAATACATTTAACCCGCTCGAGTACATAAATTTGAATGAATCAAATTTACAACTTATAAAATATCGGTAATATTTATGAGTGGCATTTGATATATTGGGTTAAGGTTTGGATCCATAACTAGTCCATTGACCCTTGCTCTGTCGTGAGCCGAACCATTTTTTTTTTAATGTAATAAAGATCACTAAGAACATGAGGATTTTTTTTTGTAATGCTATAAAACCCGAGCAAGAAGATAAACCTTGAAATCCATTGACTTAGATCTTTGCCTGGCACGAATTTCCAACAAAACTATAAAAGAGTTAACTCAATATAAATTTGTTTATTTAATAGGTTCAAAGGAAACTTGGATGACTGATTTTTATTTTAAAAAAACTAATGTTGAACAATGAAATCAAGAAAAAAACAATAAGGCAAAAAATAAAAGGAGATGTCGGGCCAGATCAACTTTTAAAACCTGTAACCCGTGGTTATAAGACTGGAAATACCATACATGAAAAACAATGAAATTCAATCCCCAACAAATATTATGTTGAATGAGCACATCTACTTTTAAATCTCGCAACCCAGGGTTATTAGACTGTAAATAATATACATGGAAAAACAATGAAACTCAATCTCCAACAAATCTTAGCTTGAATGATGAATTATCATTATCATTACTATTACTATTATCATCTTTATTATTATTATCATTGCTACTATTATTACTATCACTACTACTACTGTTATTATTATGATAACTATTACTATTATTATCATTGTTATCGTTATTACTGTTAATATTATTGTTTTTTTTTATTTCTATTGTTATTGTTAATAGTATTATTATTAACATCATTATCATTATCTTTAGCATTAGCATTAGCTCTATTAGTATTATTATTATTATTATCTATTAGTATTATTATTATTATTATCACTATTAATAACATTAATACTATTATAATTACTATCGTTGTTGTTGTTATCACAATTATTATTATTGTTACTATCATCATCATGATTATTGATATCATAACCATTATTACCATCATAATAAATTTTGTTAATTTTTTACTGCAATGGTGGCAAAATTATAATTTTTAGTTTTTTTTTAGAAAAAAAATTTTCTTATATTTTCTTTTCTCTTTAGACTTGATATTTTTATCATTTTACACTTAATCTATTTATCATCATTTTTTTCCTATCTTTATTTTTTTTGTAATATTTAGTGTTTTCTTTTTTGCTTTACACAATATTATTTTTTATTTTTTACATTTTGAATATTTATCACTCTATACTTGATCTATTTAAATCAATTTTTTTTGTTCTTATCTTTATTATTTTGTAATTTGTTTTATATTTTTTTTCTTTACATTTTTTTAATTATTATACAAATACTAAGAAAATAGTGTTTCACTATAGCAATTGTAATATTGTTTTATTTTTCTATTGCGTTAAAATTAGCTTGAGATTTTTTTTACGCATATGATCTTTATTATATTTTATTATATATAAGCATCAAATTTTTTATTAACAATTATATTTTTTTTACTCAATGTTAAAAAATACGTTAATAACATCTACACATTAATTCTTTTGTGTTAGAAAAAAAATTATTTGACCTTTTTTTTTGCATTTATTAGAAAAAATTGTTGTCAATGTATTTAATTAAATGCATGCACATGCATTTTGATTGATAATTAGATAAAAAAACACATTTGAAAAGCTTGAATTTTTTTTCCAAGAACAATAATCCAACCCATGGTGAAACGTAGTTCAAATAACTAGTTACCGCTATTACTATTACAGTATTACTATTACCATTATTACTATTACTATCACAATTATTAATATTATTATCATAATTATTACTATTATTGTCACCATTATTATCATAAAAACCTAATATTACTATCACTATTTTTTTCATCATTACTATTATTATATATATTATTACTATTTTTACCACCACCACCACCACCACTATCATTACCATTATTACAATCATAATAAACTATTACTATTACCATTATTATCACTATTAGTAGTATTATTAGTATTATTGTTATTATTATTATTATTATTATTATTACAGCTACTATAATTACCATTATTATTATCACTACCATCACCACTACTGTTTTTGTTGTTGTTGCTGTCGAAATAACAAAAACCATAAACTTGATTTGAAAGATAAAATTAAAAACCATAAAAACTTTGACAAACACGCAGGGGAACAAATAAGAAATCATAAGAAGAAGGACCAAACTAAAGTTAATATTATTATTATTGAAAAAAATTTATAAACTTGATTTGAATTATAAAATTGAAAACTACAAAAACTTTGACAAAAGAGCCAAGAAAAAAAACTAAAAAATCAAAAGTAGAAGGATTAAATCGAAAAATATTATATATACAAATTAGAATTGAAGGATTAAATTGAAAATAAATAAAAACTTTAACAAAAGAGAAAATGACCAAAATAAAAAAAATCAAAACTAAAAGGATGGGTTCTGAAACATCAACAACAACGAGGGCTATTTTTAAGTTTTCAGGGATAAGAAAGAGAAATGAAAGGAAAGAAAAAGTTCACCAGCAATGAACCGATCACTTTTAAATGACACGTGCTATCTATTAAGGAAAAAAATACAACGAAGAACAAGATGAGACAATAAAATTATATTTTCAACCACCGGGAGGTGCTATACACGCTACTTAAAATGCACGGTGCTTTTTACATGCTAACAACTTTTTTAATTTTAAAAATAATAATTAAATAGTAAATTATATTATCACCTTCGACTACTTCAATAATTAAAAAAAAATGATATGAAAAAATATCAATACCACTTTGTCAATGAGTTAATATTTTTAACTTCAAGGTCAAATATGTAATTTTATTATATTAAAAAAATAAAATGCTAAAAAATATCCTTGTCCATGATTAAATAATTTTTTATTTTAAGGGTAGCAAAATCATTTGATTGTGCAAAGAAAAAAAAAAAGACAAAAACACTTCTAAATAATTCTAAAATGATTAAAAAAAAAAAAACTATCTTCCCCTAAAAAACAATAATTTAAAAGATTTGTTTTTAAATAAAATCATTATTCTCCTATTATAATCTATATAGGTGTGTCTCTCTCTTCCATGTAAAATGAACCGGCTCTTCTACAACACCCCTTTCAATTGTTACTAATTTGCTAACCTATCCTCCTCTCCCTCTTTCTTCCTAAGGATATTAGGGTTTATCGCGCATCCTCTTTCTCTCTCAAAAAATACCCCTTCCCCTCACGATGCAGATGGATCCAACAAAGAAGCGCAAGCTCGAAGAAAACGGCATCGTATCATCCACCACGGACCTAGACTCTCCTTACAAACTAACCCCTCAAGACGCCCGCAAGATGATGGAACGCTTCACGCCTGACCAGCTCCTCGATATTCTTCAAAACGCCGTCGTACGCCACCCAGACATCCTTGATGCCGTTCGATCCGTCGCAGACCCCGACGCCACGCAACGGAAGCTCTTTATCCGCGGCCTTGGCTGGGAAACCACAACGGAAAATCTCCGAAATCTGTTCTCTACTTACGGCGAATTAGAAGAAGCGGTTGTAATCCTTGATAAAAACACCGGAAAGTCGAAAGGGTACGGTTTTGTTATCTATAAGCATGTCGATGGTGCGTTATTGGCTTTGAAAGAGCCCAGTAAGAAAATTGATGGGCGCGTGACTGTCACGCAACTAGCGATAGCGGGGAATTCAGGTGCCAATAATAATAATAATTCTTCCGCCAATCCTGGTGTTGTTGATGTTGCAATGCGGAAGATCTATGTAGCGAATGTGCCGTATGAAATGCCGTCGGATAAGTTGTTGAATCATTTTGCGCAGTATGGGGAGATTGAGGAGGGTCCGTTAGGTTTTGATAAGCAAACAGGGAAATCGAAAGGGTTTGCGCTTTTTGTTTATAAGACGGCAGAAGGAGCGCAGGCTGCTTTATTAGAGCCGGTGAAGATGATTGAAGGGAGGCAGTTGAATTGTAAGTTAGCAATTGATGGGAAAAGAGGGAGGCAGCCTGGCGGGGGGCAAGGACCAGGGCAAGATGGATTGCAAGGACAGGTGCAGGGTGGGAATGTTCATGGAGATAGTGGAATGGGGATGGTGCTGCAGACAGGGTATGGCGCGCCAGGTGGATATGGTTCTTATGGTGGTGCGTTTTCGAGTGGCGTGCCGCCAATGGGTGGTCATCAGCAGCAGCACCATCATCCTGCTGCTCCTTTGAATGCTTCACTGGGTGGGCCTGGGTTGGGGTCTCAGGGGGTAGGTGGTTTGAGTGGTACTGGGGGTGGTAGTTATGGCCCACCTTATGGTGGGTATGGTGTACCAGGTTCTACAGGATATGGTGGATTGGGTGGTGGTGGTGCCGGCGTCGGTGCTTCTGTTGGTGCGTCTTCATCATTTAGGTTGCCACCAAGTTCAGTTGGAATGCCTACTGGTGGATATCCAGATCCTGGGCAGTATAGCTTGTCATCATCAAATGCTTCATTTCCAAGTCAGCATCAGGGAGCATCCCCTGCACCAAGGGTTCCATCCGGGGGAATGTATCCAAATTTGCCACCTTACTATTGAGGTAGTAAATTGGGTTTAAATTAATTGCTTTGTGATTTCTTGCATTATTTGGTGCTGTTGAATGGCTTGGTTTCTATGTGTGCTTGTTGTTGGGATGGTTTCTTTTCCTTATATTTGCTTGGTTTGTTTGCTTTGCTTTGTGAAAAAATTGTGTATGTTTGTTCACTGTATGATTTGTCCATGGTATTTGCTTTTATGTCGTTTATGTTGATTTTCTTGACCTCTATTACAAGGTCATGCTATGGGGTGAATCAGTGATCTAATGTGTTCCTTAATAGCATTCATGTGATTTGTTGTCCATCTATTTCATGTGTCCCTAGTTTTTTCTCTGCTGTCCATTTTTCTGCATCCTGTCTTCTCTATTTTTTGTGAGTCTCCACTCTGCTGAAATGTTTGACAATAGGTTGAACATGTTCAGATCTACAAGAATCAGATTGTGATACCAGAAATGATGGAGGTGTAAAAGCAGCTTGTTGGCCTCATAGACATAACTGTTATTTGTTTTTGACTGGCTAATTTCAGTCTGTTTAAGCTTTGGGCTGATAATCTTAGCTAGTTAGATGAAAGTATGAAATGGGAAAGAAGATTTGTGCTGTCTTCTTTGGTTTTTAAGGGAATAGGGGAGATGAAATGAAAAGGATTAAAATTTCCGTCTTTGACTTAAGTAGCAGGCAGAGAAATGCTGTGAATGGAAGAATTTGTTCAAATTTTTACCATGGATTCCCACCAAAAAATTCCTTTTGTCTGCCCATATTAACTCCTTCACCATCTCATAGTTACTGAGTTGTTCTTAGACATTGGTATGAAATAGTTATGAGCCATGAAAGTTCCTCTGGCTTTGTTGAAACTAGGAAGAATAGCAAGGTCCCATTTGTTTCATGTAAAAACTAACATGCTTTCAAAAATATGTTGTTTTTCATTGTTTGGTTACGTTAGTGAAGACTAGAAAATAATTGTTTTAGTATTTGGTATGTGTGAGAAATAAGTGTTTAAAAGGAAAAGACAAGAGTTGATTAGTGATGGTGCTAGAGTTATGTAATTCACTCATCCTCCTTGAATTTTCAATCATTCCAGATTGCGCAATCCCAATCTTGGTGTGTTCGCTATCCAGAATGTGAAATCTGGCGACCCTTGCTCTATCCTTTGCTATAGATTTGCAAGTATTCATGTTTAAATATAAGAGTAAATGTTTAAAACTTATATAATAAATGAAATATTTGGATTTGAAGATATTTGTTATTAATTGGAATCTGAAAAGTTGCTAGGACCATTCAATTTTTTTACCTTTAAAAAAAGCAAAGAAGGAAAGGTGATAATTGTGTAGAGGTGTGTGCCTGTAGAAAATCAAGAGGTTTTTGAGACGGATAATTTGCATGCTATTTTCTAGGACCAAGGGCGAAAATTACCTTATTTTGAAGTTTTAGTCTACATGCAATAATACAATACTTTTATCTTTTGATTATACATGGAAGACTTATAAAAACAAACCACTATTTGAATTAGCAATACTAAGCCTATCTCCCACTAATCGAGTTTCAGGTGGAGGGGGATTGTAGTAAACACATGTATAGCATATCATAACGCACCGCATTCCAAGTAAATTGGGTGATGCTTGAGTTACCTAGAACACGGAACATTATGGTATGCAGTTCGCTATCCCCTTTGGAACGCGGTATGAAAGGGGTAGGCTTAGTGATTGTTTGGCACTGTGGTAATTTCTACTTTTCAAATTGTTTTTTTGCCTAAAAAAGCATTAAATTGATGCTTTTTAGGTGCTCTTATGTCAAAAATGATTTTTTTATTAAAAAAATATTATTTTGATGCATTTTTAATTGAAAAGGCATCACCACATTAACAAACACACACTTAGTATGGTTGCTTTTTCAAGTTGTGGTTCACTTTTGTTCCGGTAGTCCATTTATATGTCACAATTACATGGTTGCACGTGACAAACTTCCAAACTAGATATTTTCGATTCAGGGGGTTATAGAATTAGATTAACACTGGGTGCCGTCCATGATTTAATAACAAAGATTATCTTGTAAAATGTTTTCATCTTGGGAACTGCAAGTTGTTTTCCATTGTTTTAAGCTTATTTTTCCTTTGACCATAAAATATTTTTTGTTGGCCAAGCTTTCCTAGGCAGCCAAACATGGAAAAATGAGGAAAATATTTTATGTGAAACAAACGGAGCCTAAATTTATAGCTTACAGCATTTTGTACTTTATTAAGTTCCTTCTACCTTTTATAAACACATGTGAAATGCATAAGGTGGTTATATATCCGCTTATTTTCTCTTCATCTTATACCCTCATGATATTTTTGGACCATGGCATTAGCCATGAAAAGAAGTGAGGGCAATTTCTTGTGGCTTGTAGGATGGCAGTCTTGCATTAACCATGACTTTCTTTTTGTGAAAGAAATACTTGTCATTAGCTTTATTTGTGAGATGGTTTGTTGGTTGTCTGGTGTCCCTCTCAGTCTGCAGCATCTTTTCTCTGTCTAAAGTACTGTTCTGTTGTTTTGAGCTACCATTCCTTGTATTAAGAACTAGGTCAGATACTGCCTTATTATGTGAAAACCTGGATTGAACCTAGTATGAATCTTCAAATATATTTGCAGCTGTTAACTGTAGCCTTGTACAGCTGTGCTTTTGTAGTTGGATTGTTGGTTTTTGTATTATGAAGATTTCATCTTTTCTTTTCTTCATATTTTTTCCCATTTGAAAAGTCTTCATATATTGAAACTCTTCATGGCCTGCCTGTTTTATTATCTGTACTTTGACATTATGATGATGCTTTGTGTGTTTGTACATACTATTAAAGCCATGGTATTTATAGGTAGCATTCATCTGGTGGCTTTCTTCAGCTGCTCAGCATGACTATTTATCAGGGTTTCTTGTAATTTTCCTTGCGAAGATTCTTTATTGTTTTGCTAGTTTGTTTTTTTTTGTTTATTTGCTTCAAGTTATCATGAGCTTTGTTTTGTGTGATGAATGTTGAATGATCAATTGAGTTGTGCATGGATGTTTGATTCAGGTGTATGACAGCTTGTTGGGCGCAGATGCTTTTTGTGGTACTCGTGATTGCCTGATTGCAGACTATAGGGTCTCTGGTTGATGAATGTATTAGCTGTGCTTTTACACCCGCTTCTTCACTTCATCTGCACTTTTAATCGTGGTTCATTTTTTAGTGTTTGTTCTTTTTTAGATAAACAGTGTTGGTTGTTAAGATGACTGAATAGACTAGTCTTTGTACTCTTGTCAGAAGCTATGCACAAGTTGGAATTAATTAATATCAATAAGACATGAGTATTGATAATATACCTTCCTTGTGCGAATGTGAATTATGCTTGCTTTTGATACTTTAGTTGCAAGGTTCACTTCATGGTGGTTGATATGGATTTTGGGATTCTTTGTTACACTAGTTCTCTGAAAAGTTCAGTACTTGTATTTTCTGTTGCATACTCTTGGAATTGCACCACACACTTTTTAATACTTTATTTACATAGGCTTGTATGATCCCATGCTGATACCATATCTTATGGGGAATCAGACATGACTAATCATCCAGACAAATCAACTGTTTTATGTAATCTTTGTGAAAATAATAAGGCAGAATTGTGGATTTTCTCAAACTCGGAGTTTTTAGGATTTTAGCCAACAAGGAACCTTATAGAATGCATTACATCATGTATTTAATTGTAAATTTTTATTTTACACCGTCAGTTCTTTAGTTAAGATCTTGTTTCATAAGGTTGTGTTTTTTTAATCTAGT
>Ga0325403_1000787_pt1 | contig 24255 bp, 17 predicted proteins | sample PopdelMetagenome_19_FD_205665 | JGI IMG/M metagenome (GOLD analysis project Ga0325403, IMG submission 205665) | Populus deltoides microbial communities from Bellville, Georgia, United States - Xylem-PdKOR-R4 | ecosystem: Host-associated > Plants > Phyllosphere > Stem > Wood/Secondary xylem... | reverse complement strand
AAGTCCCATGACTGCAAAGATGTGGAGTTCTCTAGTTTTGAAGCAGAACAAGAAAGGAACAGCTAAAAGCTCTGCTAAATTTAGAGTGTTCGCCGTCAAGTCTGAGAGCGGCACTATCAATAGGATGGAGGATCTTCTAAATTTAGATCTTACTCCGTACACTAACAATTTCATTGCTGAGTACATCTGGTACTATCGTCTATGCTAATCTAATTTGATCAGTTCAAATAGCTATGATATTGTGTTTTCTGGATTGAGTCTGAGTTCACTTGGAATAGTAAATTTTAAACTAGTTGCATCAGTAAGGTTATGGCATTGATCTTTCGACATCTCAATGAGTAGACTTGGGATCACTCATGATACTATTCATTTTGATACAGGATTGGAGGATCTGGCATTGATCTTCGTAGCAAGTCAAGGGTAATAAGACGTTGGTGATATTACTTGGTGAAATAAATTGCATGCCTTTTCATTTAAGGATTAGATTTTCTCATGCCCTTTCTTTTTTCGTTGCTATCGGTTGATGTCTACAGACAATTTCAAAGCCTATAGAACATCCATCCGAGCTTCCCAAGTGGAACTATGATGGATCAAGTACTGGACAAGCACCAGGAGAGGATAGCGAGGTCATTCTATAGTAAGATCTCATGAAAAATCTGATAGCATTCTGTATTTCTTTCTATTATCAAGCAATAGTATTGACTTAACACCTTATCCCAGTCCCCAGGCAATTTTCAAGGACCCATTCCGTGGAGGAAACAACATCTTGGTGAGTGTTGTCTAGGAAAAGTAACCAGTTATGGTTCTGAGGAATTGAATTCTTAGGGAAATTGAACGGCATAAATCACTCCATTGACATTGTCTTGTCCATTCTACAAAGGTTATGTGTGATACATACACTCCACAAGGTGAGCCCATCCCTACAAACAAACGCCATCGGGCTGCTGAGATTTTCAGCAACAAGAAGGTTGTAGATGAAGTTCCATGGTATGTCTTCTTAAGCTGTCTTGGTTTTACTACCATGCTTGTTTCAACACGTCAGTCTTTTGTTAGTTTTTTTCCTTTCAACAAATCAACATGCGCAGGTTTTGAAGTAGAGTTCATGTACTTTGTGATAAATATGTGGTTAGGATTAGATGTGCTAATCCTCTGTGATCTCTTAACATAGGTTTGGGATAGAGCAAGAGTACACCTTGCTTCAAAGAGATGTGAAGTGGCCTTTGGGCTGGCCTGTTGGAGGCTATCCTGGTCCTCAGGTAATAGTCTGCTTGTAAAAATTCCAGTTTTATTTTTGACATCACCATATAAGACATGGGATTTTAATATACAATGGTGATTTCTGTCTATTTCAGGGTCCTTATTATTGTGGAGCTGGCGCTGATAAATCGTTTGGTCGTGACATATCTGATGCACATTATAAGGCTTGTTTATATGCTGGAATTAATGTTAGCGGCACCAATGGGGAGGTTATGCCAGGCCAGGTTTGCCTCTTGCCTCTTGCCTTTAGCATTTTCATATCATGCACAACTCAATAATGTAGCTAACAGTGTAACTCTCTTTAATCACTACATGAATCTTTTGTTGTTATGCAGTGGGAATATCAGGTGGGTCCTAGTGTGGGCATTGATGCTGGAGATCATATCTGGATTTCAAGATACATTCTAGAGGTAATTCACCTTTATATTAAAAATTTGAACGCAAGAAAGAAACTCTAAGGAGAAAGTTGGTGTATTGAAAGACATCTTTCCATAAGCTCCAGTCACTTTTCTTATTCTATCAGTATCCTTGTCAAAGATTTGCCCTTGTTTTCTTCATAAACTTGCCCTATTCTTCCTTCAATTAGTTTCGTGCTGCACTTTAAGGTATCTATAATTTATCAGACTGGCAAGTTTTGGAATACCCTATATTGGAGATGGGTAAAACTGAAGATGGTTATGGGGGAGGATTTGAGTTTGTTTTAGCATCAAAATGATTTCTTTTTTTCTCATCCTCTGTTCTGACAGAGAATCACTGAACAAGCTGGTGTCGTGCTCTCACTCGATCCAAAACCAATAGAGGTAATACATATTCTCATTTAGCTTTATTATGATTTTCAGAGAACAGTTTATAGTTCTCTTTAATATTATGAATGCATATATTCTCTGTGTTGGTAGGGTGATTGGAATGGTGCTGGATGCCACACCAATTACAGGTAAAAGCACTATCATTTTATCTTGAATATTAATGCTTTTATAGTACCAAGGCACACGGAATGTAAGAGAATACTGAGTGATAAATATATTGCTATGTCTGACAGCACAAAGACCATGAGGGAGGAAGGAGGCTATGAAGCAATAAAGAAGGCAATCTTAAATCTGTCACTTCGCCATAAGGAACACATTAGTGCTTATGGTGAAGGAAATGAGAGAAGGTTGACAGGAAAGCATGAAACAGCAAGCATTGACACATTTTCCTGGGTATGCTCTTAAGATATATGAAATTCCAATGAACTGAAAACACATAAATCAGAAGGGAGTTTTTCTTTGCCATAAATTGTTAACAGGTTTTCAATTGTTAATGTGCAGGGAGTGGCTAATCGTGGCTGTTCCATCCGGGTGGGACGTGAAACTGAGAAGCAAGGAAAAGGTACTGAGTAAGCTAATTTTACAAAGACTCCTTTCAAAGTGATTGGTGCGTAAGTGAATTAGTTTTAAATGTCTTGTTAATTAGAAATATTTTTACAAAAGCATGAGACTTTACATGGCGTTCCCTTCAAGTAAGAATGTTGCAAATCCTGTGATGTTGTGACCATTTTCCATGAGTGACTTCTTTTGGATAGATTAAAATAAATGTGTTGGAATCGGTAGCTTCCCCAACTATACGAGTTATTTCCTATTTTTTACAATGTTATTGTTCTGCACTTTGGATCTGTCCTGGAATCAATATCTGCATTGTTGATCAATTTCCTGATTTTGCCTTATATTTTCTTTTTGCTATTAGGTTACTTGGAGGATAGACGTCCAGCCTCAAACATGGACCCTTATGTTGTGACTGCGCTACTTGCTGAGACTACAATTTTGTATGAACCAACACTTGAGGCTGAAGCTCTTGCTGCTCAGAAGCTGTCTATGAATGTCTGATATTTGTTGGTTGAAGATAACCTGAAGAGACTCAGGGAGCACCACTTGGATCTAGTTGGCCTGCGCAAGGGAAACCTCTCTCTTATTTCTTCTGGACAGATCCTTGTAAATAAAGTTCCTGATGAACAAGTATTCATGCCCAAGATGTAAAATGGCCTCTTAGTTTGAAGACATCCCGTGGATGAAAAGGGTCTTCATGATTAGTTTCAAGTAACGAATAATTTGTTTTGATGCTCAAACCATCGACGTTTTGAACCTTTCCCAGCTAATTGAAAATTATGGGCAGACTTTATCAGGCACTGTCAAATTGAGTTCTTTATTTATTTCCTTGGCCTTGTGTGGAAGTATCTAATATCATACTTAGATATCATAAAGATGATGTTCCAAAAATTGAAGTATACTAGGAATAGAACTCTTGGGTTGGATAATTGGTTAATTTATTGGTTCTAACAATCTCAAGCGTTCTTCTTAGCTAAGGAGGTTGATAACTTGTATTTGATGCTTTGTAAGTCAATATAGCTTGCAACTAGTACCTGCAAAAGTTTTTTTTTTTATGGAGGTAAGAACTCTTTGATGATTAAATTAGTATCTTTTTAGAGAGAGAAAATATAATAATATTCTAGAGAGATGCTCTGAAAATATGCATGTAGTAGTGAATGAAGATTCTGAACCTTTTGTTCTGAAAGTCTTATAGTATATTTATAACTCATGAGTTTTATCATTTTGTGATAAGGAGGGATCTAGAGTGTAATTTTACTCTCATAGCATTTAATGAGAAGTAAATATCTCTTACATCTATATTAATAATTGGTAAAAATATGGTGGGTCTTTAGAGGTCTTTTATGCACCTAAAAGGTATAGGAAAATTAGGATCCAAGACGTTAAATATAGTTGAGCCCATAGATTCCAAGCATTTCCCCTAGGCTACAACCAAGGAAGGTGGGTCCGTTCCTTGAGTGATCTCAAGTGAGGCTGGTCATTTTCTTAGATGTGCCTAAGAAAGAAGACGTCATTATCTTGATCATGTCCAAAGAAGAATGGTCGTTCCCTTGGGTGTGTCTAAGGGATGATGGTCATTCCTCTAGGTGTGCTCAAGGGAGGATACCCAAGAGAGGATGATCATTTTCTTGGTCCTTCCATGGGCCTAAGGGAGGATGGTCATTCCCTTGGACACGCCCAATGGAAGAGGTTAGCCATTCTTTTAGGCATGTTGTGGTTTGGTTCACTGTCAAGCCCACGTACCTTAGACTTGGCTGACTGCCAAGTCCAACTATCTTGGGTTTGGCCAGACCCACGTTATCTTGGACCAAATACATTGGGTCTAGCATGTTTGTTAGACCTGTATTACTTTGAACTTAGTTGACTATAAAGTCTAAGTACCATGAACTTGGCTAACTACCAAATCCAAATACATTGGACCTGACATGTTTGTCAAACCTAAATTACCATGAACTTGGTTGACCGTCAAGTCCATGTATTTTGAATTTGACATGTTTGCTAGACCCACGTTATGTTGGATTTGGCTGACTGTCAAGTTTATGTACCTTAAGTTTGACATGTTTGCTAGACTCACATTACTTTGGACTTCACTGCCTGTCAAATCCAGATACATTGAGTCTAGTATCAGATCCACGTTGCTTTGGACTTAACTAGTTGTCAAGTCCAAACACCATAGACCTAACATGGTTGTCAAATTTATTTGATTGAAAAAGATTTTTATTTATGAAATTAGTCTTAAAAAAAAGTTAACTCATCAAATAAGATTTATAATTATCAACTCGAACCCGGTAAGGTGGTTATTATTTTGCTTCTTTTTGGCTGCCAAACATGATCTAGAAATTGTCCTAATGCTATAATAAATTGTCTTAATTATTTCCCATGCCACCAATTGAACGAATAGGACAGTGCAGAAGAGAGACGGAGAACCATTTACAAGTATCTGCTATAGCATTCAAGCTGGAAACTGAAAAATCTTCTTCTTTGTTTGCTGGGCGTGTAGGAAAATTTGTGCAGAAAAATATTTTCCAGTTGAAGTGATGTCTGAGGCTCACTTTCCATTAACATAGCGAGAGAAAAGAAAGGACATGTGAACGCAGCTAATAGCTGGTTGTTTTAATATTAGAAGGTAGATATAGGATTCCAGGAAACTTTATTCCTTGTTTACCTGCTGATAAAGGAAAGGTATATTATCCCAAGCAAAAGCAAAGCCCTTCAGTAAACAGGCCGACAAGCCCCGCTTCAGACTCAGGTTGATTCCTTCCCCTTCAATGAGGCAAGCCCATGGAAAGGACTAGTTAGGGTAAGGAATTGAAGGCATTTCTTCAAAATCAAGACAACTCCATTTCATAATGAAAGTAAAGAAAGACATCAATCTGGCAGGACCAGCAACTATCTATTAAAGTTTCTGGATAAGACCAACTACTAGCATATATAAGAAAACGGATCTCTTCTTAGCATAACAAGCTAGGGTGACTAGTTTTCTCCTACTGTTTTTTGAGCCCGTCATAAGGCCATGGCTTCTGGAGCAAGCAAATCTGCTGCCTTCATGCTCTTAATCCTCAATATGGGGCTGTATTTTCTCATGATAGTAATCGGTTCATGGGCTATAAATCATGGGATTGTAAGATCTCGTGAAACAGGTGAATCAGATACCTTGCAGAGATATTTATTTTCACTTATGGATTGAATTTTTCAAGAAATTACTGACTTGTATGCACTTGTGCTTTACCTGTGTGAATCTATGCAGCGGCTATTTTGACAATCCCAGCACGCATCTTTCCGATATACTTCCCGATGGGAAATTTGGCAACAGGTTTCTTCATCATTCTCTCCCTTCTTGCCGGCGTTGTGGGCTTCACCTCCTCTATTACTGGACTTCATAACGTTTTTCTCTGGAATGCTCCAAACTTACACGCAGCATATGCGTCTTCTCTAGCATCATTGTCACTCACCCTTCTATCCATGGGGTTGATGCTTATGCCCTCTCACTCTGTCTCTACTTAGAATCTTCCATTTTTACTTTCAAACTCACATCGAATTTCAATTATTTCATGTTGGTTCATTCAAATATTTTACCAAGCCTTTTTCTCAATGTGCATTGCAGATTCGCATGCAAAGAGATCGACATAGGCTGGACAGATTCAGTCTTGGTATGTCTTTCTTTTTCCTTTGTGTGTGTGTGTGTGTTACAAGCAACGAGGGAAAGACTTTCTAACAGTGCATGGTATTGGATGTTGATGTTGATAAACAGCGTACTCTAGAAGTGGTGACAATAATTGTGAGTGGAACCCAATTATTGTGCACTGGTGCTATCCATGTTGGAGTAGAAGATATGGTCGCACGACAGAAGAACATGGGAGGAAGAGTTTGATTGAGCCTTCGATTTGAAGCCTGGCAACTTGTTCTGTATAAAAACACATATCTGTGGTAATAAATTAAACTGGATTTGACCATTGAGTGAGCAAATCATGTATTTCTTTTGTTGAGAATCTGTATGTAAGTGCATTTATTTTCTTAATTGGATTATGAAATGAAATTTATATACATGATGTTGTTACCATAAAGACGAGAGATTCCACGATTCTAAGTAATGCATGCCCCAAATCACGCAGATGGGAACATGAGATGATGAGGTTTTTAGGGTCATTTTTCATGTATTGATTGAGAGTTAATTAAAAAACCTCCATGGTAGATACCTGAGAAACGCAATAAAGACACCTGACAGGGATGTTTTCTTTTGGACAACGATTAGCATACGACAATTGCCGCGTTAAGGAATAGCGATGAAGGTGGCATCCTTTCATGGCTCCAAAAATTATATTAAGTAGAAAACTAAAGTGGAAGGGTTTTTCACACTTCATGACGTCGGTGTTCATCCTCGACTGTGCAAAATTATTTGGTTTTTAATTCCATTCATAGTGATACTTGAAAATGTGGTTTTACCTGTGTTTTTAAAATTTTTTTTGTTAAAAATTAATTTTTTTATATGTTTTGGATCGTTTTGATGTGCTAATTTTAAAAATAATTTTTTAAAAAATAAAAAAATATATTATTTTAATGCATTTTAGCACGAAAAACACTTTGAAAAACAACTACCAAACAGGCTTTTAAACTTTGTTTTTATAGTGATTTAGTTCTAATTAAAAACCAATTATTTTTAATTTTTTATGAAAAAGTGTGATTGAAAGAAGAGAGATCTAAATGTAAAAGACACTAAACGTGGGTAGTGTTCCATAAGTTTTTTAAAAATACACTTTAGTCTTCAAACTAAAAAAATAATGCAGATTATACAATTTTGGTACCTCAAAATTTTTCAAATTCATTTTGATAGAAAATTTCATTTTTTGTTATTTTTTAGTTCATGGTTAAGAGAATGGAGAGAGAAGTCATCAAATCCTGATGGTAAAGAGAAACATGTCGCTGACATCGATTTAGGCTATCAAAACGGACAATATTTGTGTCAAATAATTTCTTTTATTAAGGGAGTTCTTATTAGGTGTTTTTTTTACCTTTAAAGTTCATGAAAAACATGTGAGTTCGGGTTGATTTTGGTTTTTTGGATGATTTTTTGGAGGCCATGAATAGGTTTATTATGGTTCTTAAGGTGTTTTGGGTTAAAATAGGTTGAAAAACGGTTTTTGGGTAAAAAAAACTTAGAATCCGATTTTCTAGCCACCATAGTGGCTAGAATCTAGGCAAGATCAAACAAACACGTCTTTTAATGTTTTTCCAAAAACAATTGAGGCAGACGACATGTCATCCTCCCTGAGTGCAACAAAAAAATAAGGGCCCAGTCGCACGAGCCTAGCCCTAACAAAATAGGACAAGTTCAGCAGTGCTTAACCTTTTTTTTCTTTTTCTTTTTTCAATTAATGCTTTTTTTATATATTTTTTTTCAAAAAAAATTATTTATATTTAAATTAATATTCTTCATCTCTTTTATTTTGTTTAGAGAATCTCTTTTAAAAAATGATTATTTTTTGGTTATATGTTTAATTTTTGAAGAGATTTTTCTGATTCATGTATATTTTTTTTAATTTTTTGTATAGATGAACTATATTTTTGAAAATAAAAAAAAATATTTATCTTCAAGTAATATTTCTAATATGTATAGTCTTGCATACTATTTATTTTATTTTATTTTATTTTATCAATTTAAAGTGTTTGTCTATTTCTATTATCGTTTGATTGAATAAAAAAATATTGTAATAAATTGTTTTTAGCAAACATAATAAGGTAAATGTCCCGTCTTGTGAGATTAAATATTTTGATCTGCATCTATCTTTTGGTTTGTCAAGTTTTATTTTAGGTATTGTTAATGACTTTTTACTTATTTATTAGCATACATAGTTTTTAGTTTATTGATTTACATGTATGAATAATTTTTTTTATTTCCACTTAATATTTTTGAACTACAAAAATACATTGAAAAAACCTGTATATACATTTTTTTTATAAGAAATAAAAATATTTGACCCGCGGCGGAGCGCAGGTTACATAACTAGTAAAAATCTAAAACACGTAGGCTAGGTACTGTTGAGCCGCACTATTCATACGCGCGCACACAAGACATTGTGGATGGCACTGTACATTTTCCAATAATTAATTTTGATCTTCAAAGTTTTATTTTAGGCAATTTAATCATGATGAAAGACCAATTAATTTGGATTTCTTAGTTAAGGGTTTAATTGGAAGAATAATGACCAAAATGAAAAAGACGCCAAACATGGGTGATGTGCCAGAAGTTTTAAGAAAGGTACATTTTGGTCCCCAAACTTTAAAAATATCGCATATTATACAATTTCAGTATCTCAATATTTTTTCAATTTGATTTTGGTATAAAAACTCATTTTTGTTATTTTTTAATCCTTAGTTGAGAGAGGAGAGAGAGAAAGAGGTCACTAATTTCCGGCGGTAGGGAGAGAAAATATCGTTACACCGATTTAAGGTACCAAAATAGTCGATATTTGTGTCAAAAGGTTCCATTTGATGAATTGAGTTTATATTAAGTGTTTACTTACCTTTAAAGTTCATGTAAAAACATATCTAAACTCGGGTAAATTTTTGGTTATGGGTTGATTTCAGTTATTGGGACAATTGTTTGGTGTTTTTAGGTCATGAATAAATTTATCATGGTTTCTAAGGTGTTTTATAAGTGTTTTGAATAAAGAACAGGTTGAAAAACAAGTTTTTGAATAAAAAAACTTAAGTCTTAATTTTTCAGCTATCATCATGGTCGAAATCTAAACAAAACTAGATGACACGTTAGCTGCTTAATTCAAGAGGCGACGCATCATCTGATTTTTTTTTCAAACAAATTTTAAGATAGATAACAATTTGTCCCTCCAAATGCAACAAAGACCATTACAAGAGCCTAGTCATGCAAGCATGTTTGCGTAATGGCCCTAGCAAAATAGGCCAGGTGGGTTGATTTAACTTGTCATGTCTAGCCTTTTTTTTTTTTTTTTATTTCTTGTTTTCATTTCTAACTTTTTTTTTAACTAATACTTCTTCTTATATGTTTTTTTTTTCAAAATTATTTTTTATTTATATTTAAATTAATACCCCTTATCATTTTTTATTTTGTTTGGAGAGTCTTTTTTAAATGATGATTAATTTTTTAGTATGTATTTAATTTTTGAAGATTTTGTTTCTGATTCATCTATTTTTTTTTTTATCTTTTGTATATACAAACTTTATTTTTTAAAATAAAAATGTTTTTTTTTAGATAATATTTCAAATATATGAACCTAACATAATATTTTTTTTCTTTTATTTTATTCAATCAATTTAATGTGTATGTCTATTTCTATTATTATTTGATTGATTAAAAAAATATTTTAATAAATAAATTTAGCAAATACAACCAGATAAATTTCACGTCCTGCTCTACACATGTAGCAAATAAACAAATTAAATATCTTGATTTACACATGTTTCTCGATTTTTCTACTTTTATTTTTAGTTATCATTGATGGTTTTTATTTATTTATTAAAACACACAGTTCTCAATTTATTTATTTACATGTTTGCATAAATTTTTTGATTTTCACTTATAATTTCTTTTAACTACAAAAACATGTTGAAAAAACCTGTGTATAAAATTTTTTGTTGAAAAAACAAATCTAACCCATGACAAAGCTTGAGTCAAGTATCTAATATAATATAATTCTAGTTTATTTGTTTTACAATTGAAAGCTTATCTTTATTATAATTCTTATTTTCAAAATTAGATGTGAATGCTTTTGCACTAAATGAGAGTTATTTGTGTACATTATAATTATGAAATGTAGTAAGAATATTACAAAATGGTAGTACAAAACCACTAACTAAAAACATGTTTATCAAACTTGATTTGAATTGACATGTTGTTCTTGTAAACGTGGACCTATAATCTAACTTGAATTGAGTTTCTAGTTGAATCAGACAAAATATTAACCTTATGAAACTCAATTGGTCTAACTAGATTCTTAATGACTTGGTTAACTCGACTAACCCGGTTCAAACCTAGGTAGCTCAACTTCAAAGGAAAAATAAAGAGAAAAAACAATATCATTTTAATCAAAATAGTTAACTCATGTTGATTCAATGACCTAATAACTTAAATTTGTTTTTGAGTTCATTCTCCAAATATATCTCACAATTATAATTAAAAGTATAATTTCTTATATTTTCTTATAAAACTAAATGTGATTGTTTTAAATTGAAATGAACAAAAGCTAAAATAAGATTGAAAAGCGTTGTAGCATATGAGTGAAAACATTGTTTTTTGGAATAATATTGTCATGGCTATGCACGTGTCAACATGTAAGAGACACTAATATTCTTTAGGCAGCGTATGTGGCACCTCTTGGTGGCCAGAATTTCTTTTTTGTTGTGTCATTGAAAGTGTTGTTGTGTCTTTTTTTCATATGAGGGTGGTGAGTGTGGTTGCTTCTGGCATGGATTGTTGTCGGCTACACTTTCCCCCTATTTTCTATCTCATCCCCTTGAAATTTGTGTTGGCCATGTAAAATTTTAAAGTTGTTATTTGGATTTATGGAGATTTCTACTTTGATTTTTATTCTTTTAATTTTTAATTTTTGATTTTTTTCTTGGCCTTTTTGTAAAACTTTGGTTTGTTTTCAATTTCATCATTCAATCTCAATTTGGGATATATGATTTTTTTTCTAATTTGATCATCTTTTTTTTTTTAGAACTTTTATTAAATTGATTTTTCTTTTTAATTTCACCATACAATGAAAAATCAAATTTATTTTGTGTTTCAATTTTATCCTCATTCTTTTAATTGCTAAATTTCTTTGAATTGTTTTGTATGATTGAAATATTTTTTTTAATTTTATTCTTCAACATTTGATTGATTGAAAATATAGTTTCATGGTTTTTTTTAGATATTTTGGTTTAATAAGCCGAGTCACAGGTTTAAAAAGTTAATACGAGTTGATATTGGATTTTTTTTAAATAGGCTTTGTGATTTTATTTTGTATCGGGTTATCTCGATCTCATTAATTGGATTGCGAGTTTGATAGGATAACTCGAGTTAACTCAACCCTAATTATCATGTTTACAAGTTTATCATACTAACTTAAGTTGATCCAAACTGATTTTTTTAGATTCTTTTACCTTATTTTATCATTTTTTATTTAATAAGTTGAAAATTGAGTTACAACATTATTGTTAATTTTTAGAATTTGTTTTCAAGTTATCATAATTATTATATTTTTGTACATATATTGTTGTTAACTATTTTTTTTATTGTTTAATTAATATAAAATTATTTTTTTTTCCAATCAAGTTTACAACTTGAGTTGAAATTTTTTTAAAAAAATTATATTTGCAACACCTAAATATATTTTGTATAAAAAAAAATCAAGCACCCATTTTGTTTATATTGACGGGTTCATCCCTCGTATTTTTCAAGTGCTGTCTAATAAATAATAATAATAAAAGGGATAATTCCCGCCATTTTAGAACATAACAAACTGCACTAAGGAACCGTACCAAAAAAAAATCCCTTAAAAAAACACACCGATGAACTGCACGCACTGTACTATCCAAACGGTCACTTTCCCTGTGCTGCCTGCAAGAGCCAGTTCAAAAACCCTAATTTCTCCGTTTCTTGCACAAGTTTACCCTAAAAGTACTTTTAAAAATGCCCATCAAACTTTGAAACTGACAAGTTTCAAAGTCAGAGCTTCACTGGACAATTCTGGCGATACCAACAACTGGGTCAGCCGGTTACCCACCGGAGCTTTATCCGGCGATAAGATATTCAAGTTGATTTCCGGTGCCACTGCTAGTCCCATTGGCCAATTCATTTCTTCACCAACCACGTTTTTACATTCTGTGGACCCCAGAATCAAATTGGTAAACAAAAAGTTTGGATTTTTTATGCCAATTCTTTGTTCTGGGCTTTTTTTTTTCATTTGTGTTCTTGCAATTTTTCTTCTATTGGATAAGATCTGGGCTTGCTGATATATGGGTAATTTCGTTTTTTCTTGATTATTTTGGAGAAATTTGATTGATTTGATATGTGGGTTACTTCCATTTTGCTGGGTTTTGATTAAATCAGCAGTGGAAGTTAATTGTATGATAGGACTTGAATATTTTGTGATGTTGTAAATGATGGGAGTTTTTAGTTTTCTTTTATATGGAGTTTTGAGAAAGTAATGTTTATGTTTGTGTAAATTCGAAATATGTGTATTGGTCATGCAGATATGGCTTCTGGCTCTAGTTGTTTTACCAGCGAGATCGCATATCGTGATGCGTTTCGGATTGGTAGTTTACATTGCTCTTTTGTCTGTATTGGTTCTCCCAAGGCATGTGTGGATGGTAAGTAATCAAATTCTCTGACTTGTAACATGCAAAGACTTCCTCTTCCTTATGCTTAGAAAATGTTGTGGGCCTCCTTGTAGGATTCTACGAGAGCTTTTGAAATGCTTTTGAAATAATTTGGTTAGATTACATTGTTATTAGTTAAAAAGAAAGAAAATGCAAAAGAATTTTTGGTAATTCAGGGACTTTGTGTTGGTATGTCTAAAATAGAATGGTTGCGATACATGTTTAGGTTGTTTAGATCTGAGTTTAGTTTTCTGAGTTACAACTTCAAGATTGTGATGCAAAAGATATGCTTGTCATTAAATTCCCTTGTTAATATTGCTAAATATTGATTCTTTTTTCAATAAAAAAGGATTTCTGCTCAAAGTGACTGGAAGAAGGATGTTCTTTGTGGGGAATTGTTCTAAATGTCTCTTTAATATTTTATGACTTTTTATTTTTTGTTATGTTTTTTGGTGTTGAATAATGTGGTATGTTATTACATTTGAATAATAAGCAATATGTTGTCATGGTTGTTCTCCGTGCTGAATTTGCAGCAATCCTTGTAGGATCAATTGGGAAGAGTGTCATTGCTTTCTGGAATCCTATTTATTACATTGGGTTTAGGATCAGATGGTGTGCCTCCACTTGTCCAGTTAAGAACGCCACCACCTGCTATCACAGGCTTGCCTAATCTTCCAATGTCTTTGAGCGGCTATTCGTATTTAATCATGAAGCTAGGGCCTTTACAGTTTACAAGGAAGGGCTTGTCAGTAGCAAGCACAGCTGCATGCTTAACCTTCACTGTAAGTTGCTTTTTGTTCTCAACATCCTTTTTCTTTCTTTATTATAGTGTGTCTGTGATAATTAATTCTTTCATATCTACGTTGTGCACATTTATGGGGAGATTTTACTTGCACACACGTGAAACACTCTTGCACGTTGTTTACTGGGGTTGCTTCAGAGAACAAAAAAGTTGATTTTTTTAATTCAAAATTCATCAAGTTTCTATTTTTTTTTTTGCGCTGATTAGACTAGCAATATTCATTTCTGTACCCAACTACATATGTCCAAGAACAAATTGCATCTGTTTTTTGTCTGTTTTTCCCTAAAAGGTCTTCCAAAGTGTGAGCCTTTGCCTGGCAACCACAACTCCTGAACAACTAGCATTTGCTATGCGGTGGTTTATGCTTCCCTTAAGATATATTGGTGTTCCAGTGGCTGAAATAACTCTTACCCTCTTACTATCATTGAGGTTCATCAATCTAGTCTTTGATGAGGTGAGAGTCCGATTTTTTCCATTAAATTGAATTACGTGTTTTTTTACCCATTTGATTTCTCTTAGTATAACATCACATGTTTTTCTGTCCATTTGATTTCTCTTAGTATAGCATTAATAAATGTTTTTTTTTTAATTTAATTGAAAAGTTATGGTTTACAGGTCCGAAATGTTTCACTGGGGATTGTATCTCGCAGAATAAAATGGAAGCAATTGACGATTATCGAGACGATAGATAGTAAGTAAACGGTTACAATCTCTTCCCCCTTTCTCTTGTTTTTGGGAGGGACAGGGGATGTTGCATGGTCAGTGGGAGTTTGGATTCTTCTGGAAATTATTTGGATGGCGAATACCCAGAAAATGTCTGTTGGTATTTCTGTATCTTTTTTGGATTGTGTTAACTTTTTCTTAAGCTCTCAATGGAGACTCTCAGAGTTTCATTGCTAGTCTAATGGAACCTTCCAGCCATCTTCCTTTACTTTTATTGTTATGCATTGCAAGCAATATTTTTATTTATTACACAGCATACCCTTTTATAAAGAGTTCATGGTTTTACTGGGATAAAGAGTATACAATATCAAGAGTTCATGGTTGGTGTCTGCTCTAAAAAAATTATAATTTGAGGTTTTACAGGGATAATAAGTTCCATGTTTTAAAGAACTAGGAATATGCCGGATATTGTTCTGATGAATGGGATGGTAGACTATCTTCTATGTATGTTCTGTTATAGTTTTTAATTTGGTGTTTAACTTTTCAGTTTTCGCTTCCTATATACGTCGGATCTTCAAGAATATTTTTAGCCATGCAGAGCAGATATCTCAGGTTTATATCTGAACCCACTCTTCCTCACAATTTATCATCAGTTTTAGTGCTTGTGATCTACTGTATTGGTGAGTTTTCTACCTCCACCAAAGGCTGTTCTTTGAAAGTCAGGGAGCTGGTTATATGTAACAAATTTGACCAGAATAGCACGAGAAAAATAATCTGTGATCTCATTTGAAAAATAAACTCTTGCTTGAAATTATGTAGTAGGATTTTTGATATAGCATCTTCCTCAAAAAATATAAAATAACCGGTTAAAGGCACAGCTGGATTAATTATTCACTTTTGCGTTTCAGCATTACACTTATATATGTTTAATAAAAACGGTTGATTGTAATTTTTGATTTTGGAAACAGTTTTGAGAATCTACACCCCCATGATTAGGGCAGATCCTGATATATGTGCGTCTTCCCAAGTCATTCTTGTATCGATGTATAATTTCTTCTTGGCCTTGTATATTAAATTATTGAATGTAATTATGGTTTTCTGATATGTGTTCTCCTCATGACATTGTGGACAATATGCATTAGACCTAAATCCAGTTACAAGTAGCTTGGAAAATCTTGCCATCCAAAGACTTCTGCTTTTAATATTCCAGATGTTGTGGCATCTTACAGGCAATGATTGTCCGGGGTTTTAGAGGTGACAGCAACTCCCATAAAATCTATTTCTTATCAGACTCATCGATTGGGATGGCAGATTTTGTTTCTCTGCTATGCTTGATTGGTGTTGTAGGTGCTGCTCTCTTGTCTGACTATTACTTGGTCTGATTTCATGTTCCACCATTGCCTTGGTAAGTTCTTTCTTCGTACTAAAAATATATACTGGACTTCCAAATAGAAGCTGCTTGTCATGGTTACTTTAAGACATTTATAATTATTGTGCCTTGAAGTTTATGAAATAATAAGATAAAGTTTACGACTCGACAAGTGCAAGCGCTTAAAAACGGTAATAACATTTTTTTTTTCTTCTCTACGGTGACAAGGAACCTTTTTTATTTTATTTTATTAAAATTATACTTAATTGTTCAAACTATCATAACTGTGAAGATTTAGCTAAATTACGAAAAGATAAGATCATTTTTACACAGCATTAGGTGAACCTTACATAACTTTTCATGATCACGTACTTATTGTGAAGTGAATTAATATTTATCTTCTTTTTTGAAGGCAACAAGGTGCTTTTTGAGTCGTAATTGTACTGTAATATTAGTAACTAGTATGATTACCGGTAATTAGTTAATTTATTGAGAAAGAAGATAAAACATGACGATACAATCAATAAAAGTATTAGTAGTTCGGAATTTTAAGGCACAATGCCTTCACGTAACCATATAAATTGCCACAGATAGAATCCTCTCTGCTTTATTTTCTAGATATTTGCATCACATGGGTGACTTGCTTGCAGGTAACTGGGCTTGCTTAGTCGTAGAGGCCATGGATGTGTACAAAATCATCCACGAGCAAGTGGGATTTTGATACATTGTATGTAGCTGTTGTCTGAATGATGGTTTGGCCAGGTGAGTGATATTCCTCACGCTTCCAGGCTTACATCTGTAGTTTTCTCAAATAAAACTACGATTTTGATACATTGGATTCTCAGAGACAACATCTGGCCCTTGTGTCTCATGCTGTGCTATTTTGTATATTATTCCAATGGTGCTTTTTGATGGCAAATTTAGGAATAAATAAGCTGTAAGATCTCTCTAATCATTTCCTTTTGAGAAACGAGAGGGACCTATCTCTTATGCGCCATGAGAACAGTGCTCCCTTGCATTCTGCGCACCAAAACCACTGGGATCTAGATAAGCAGGGTAACTGTCAATTCACCCCCTTTTATATGGTTTTTTTTTTTTAAAAAAAATAACAGTCGTTAAAATTTTATCAGAATGTTGATTAACGGTTTGAACTGCGACCACCATGTTTCAAAATGAATGTTTATCGTAAAAGTCAAAGCTAAAATTTTATAAAGATATAATGGTTATAATATAGGATTTAAGATTCGATGGTTAAGAAAAAAAAAAAAAAAGATAAGATGGCATGGTAGAAAAAAGAAATAGTGGAAAAAAAAAGAAATAATGGGTTACCGGGAATATACTAGAGCTTCATTTTTTATATATCCAGCGAGTGAAAGATTTTGACAAGATAATTATATTAACACCTTGAAAAACCACTAAAAAAAATCATAATTGATTAAGGATTTTGTTCGGGAGGGTTAATTTAGGTTTAATTATAAACTCGTTTGATGGTTTTTCAAGGTGTTGTTAAAATCTTCTTGTCGAAATTTTTCTAATAGTATGGTGTGTAACACCCAACACTTTCTCATATATTTATATGATTAACTCAAATTAATCTAATAATAATAATAATAATAATAAATTTAATGATAATTTAAAATTAATTTTCTTTTAAATATATTTTTATGTGATTTTATCACATTTATTATTATTTTTAGTTTTGAGTCACATATAAAATATGAAAATATTATTTTGATATATATTGTTTTAACTTGCTTTGACAATTATGATTTTTTTTAAGTAGGAATTTCAGTTAAGAAATATGCTTCCACTAAAATAATCAAAAGATACATTAATGCAATTTAGATTAAAGAAATATATGTCATCCACTTATTCCAAATAGCTGAATTTTTTAACAAATTTTTTATTTTAATCACCACTCTTTTTATTAGAGAAAAGAATAAAAAAAAAAGGTGATCCGTTGTTGTTTTGAAAAAGATTGAATTTTTTTTTATTATATTATTGATTATTTTATGGATAATTATATATTAATACAATAAAAGAAATTCTGATAATAATATGCTTATTAATATGAATGAGAAAAAAATTATCTACATTTATTCTAACACTCTTTATTTTATTTTATTTTTATGAAATTAAGAACCTGTGACTAAAAAAGAAAAAAATTTTGTTGAAAAAAATATACTAATAAGAAAGAAAGAATTATGATGTTATGAGCTATGTTTTTTAGCTTATAAATTTATTCATAACAAGATTGAAAGTATATTTAATATATATAAAATATTAAATTAATATTTTTAGATATTTGTTTTTAATAATTGTCAAATAAAACACATTATTCATCAATTTATCCATGGATGCAGAAAGTCTTCTCATTATTACGATGGAAAAAAGGAAGTTTATGTTCAACAAAATACTTACTATAAGAATATATCAAAACCATGGAAAATTAAATAAAAAATCATCAATTTACGAAAAATATTTTAAAAACTACTTTAAAAATCACTCCTCACGCGATGACAAACCGTACGAAACATCATAGAATCCACCCCCCAAATGTATTTACGCACAGAAACCAAGCAGGGAAGAGAATATCCCAGAAATGGAGTCTGAAAACAGAGAAAGCGAGGCACCTCGCCCGTTCCCAACCAACTCCAAGAACTCGCGAGTCACAGATCCAACTCTTAAAGACCCACCAATGTCAACCCCTTCTTCCTCATCTTCTTCTTCTTCTTCAACATCACCTGGGCCATCTCAAAAACGGCAAAACAACGATCACAACCTCTCGCCACCACGAACCAATAAAAAAAGAACCAAGAAAACACCACCTCCACTGCCAAACCTCCCTCACGAACTCATCATTGAAATCCTATCTCGGTTGCCAGCCAAATCCCTAATCAAATTCAGGTGCGTTTCCAAATCATTCAAATCCCTGATTTCAAATCCCCAATTCATCAAAACCCATCTCGAAAAGGTCAAGAGTGTACCAAGAAACGACCCTGATTTCTCTCCAGAAATCGTTATTTCCTCCAGCGAGCCACTGTTTAGGCTCAAGAGCTGCTCACTGTACTCTGTTTATAATAACCCAGTGACTGATGCTGTTGTGCTTGATTACTATCTATTGAAGGATACCTATCGTTATGATTGGGTTGTTGGGTCCTGTGATGGGCTACTGTGTTTGGGTATTAAGCAGGATTTTGTGGTCTTATGGAACCCATCTACAAGGGTTTTTAACAGATTGCCTGATTTGGGATTTGCAAAGAAATTAGGGAGTTATACTGTTTTTGGGTTCGGTTATGATAGTCATATAGATGACTATAAGGTGCTGGCTATGTTTTGTTTTCTGACTAAGAGTGTGTATGGAGGTAGTAGATATGTGACAAGAATTAAGGTTTGTGCATTGAAGGGTGAGTGTTGGAGGAGGCTTGAGGATTTTGGGCTTGGTCTTCCATATGATGTTTCAGGAAAACATGTTGATGGGAAGCTTTGTTGGCCGGTTATGCCTGAAGGGAGTATAGGGTCAGCGTGGTCTATTGTTGCTTTTGATTTAGCCCAAGAGATGTTCGAGGAGGTTGTGCAGCCTGATTATGGGGCGGTTGGTTATGAGAGAGTGTTGGGGGTCTTACAAGGCTGGCTCTGCGTGATGTGTAACTATCAAGGGGTTCGTGCTGATGTCTGGGTTTTGAAGGAGTTTGGAGTTAGAGATTCCTGGACTAAGCTGTTTAGCATACCATATTTGGATGATCCTTTGTGGTTTCATTATTCAGTGCCTCTGTGCATTGATGTTGGAGGTGAGGTTCTGTTGGAGTACAAGTCAGTTTTAGTGATTTACAATCCCAAACATGGTACTTTCAGGTACCCTGTGATGAATGGTGCTAGTTCTTGTATAGAAGCAGATGTGTACATTCAGAGCCTGGTTTCACCCGTTGTTGATGGTCAGGTCTAATGTTTTAGACAACAAGCATAATGAGAAACAACAGTGGTGGGTTCAAACCTTTTTGCTATGCATCTAGTTGGTTGCTGTCTTTTCAATTTGACGAACATTGTGTTTATTTGACAAAGAAAATCATGATCCTGTAAAGAATCTCTTGCTATTGTCTATAGAATAAGGGGTGCTAGAGTTATGACAGGCTTCTCTTTTCTTAATGAATTTTATTTTTCTTTGCTATATGTATCTTTTCCAGGTTTTGTTTAGTCAATTGTTAAGTAAACTACAAAAAAAAAAAGAGTGATGGATTTCATTCCTACAGGAACTGAACTTCTTCAACAAATTAACTAAAGCTTTGTATAAATCTTGCTAGAGGGCACAAACAATTAATATATACTGTTTTGCTTTTCTCTCTTGGCCTTTTTTCAAAGTCAAAATCTCTCTCTCTCTCTCTCTCTGCTTTTATTCAAAGTTGGCTGGCTGGATGCAATTTTTCGGAGAGCTGGATTCAGTCTTTTTATACGCTTCTATACAAATCAAGATTTCATAATTCTAAGATGCTATAATGCTTCTCTCTCTCTAATGAGAATGATAAAGCTGTATGTTGATATCATAAATACATGACCTTTTGTGGCCAAGAACATGTTAATTTGTGTGCTTGATTTGGACATTATTCTCTGATTAATTTTGTGTAACTGGTGTTAGTTTATGCTTCTGTTTTTTCCTCTGGACAAGGAGAACCTGTGTATGCATAAATTAGCCCATCAGTGCTTTTAGCTTGCAAATGGCGGACAATGCCATACTATCCGGTAGGAAAGAGGATGTGTTGACTCAAAATACAAGATGGACGTCCTGAGCTCTCTAGTATAATTTTATCACACCGCAGACATGCAGTCAATGATCATTGCAAAAACATGCAATTGTATCTCTCTATTTTTACAAATTATTCCTTCTTTGTATTGCAGCGAACGCTACAATCATTAACCTCTGCATATTACTTATCATTGAGAAAAAAAATCAAGGTACTTCTTGTCTTTTTTTTAGGGGTAATAGAGTTGTGGTAAAACTGAAATTCCATTAGGGTTTTTTCTTCTCTCAGTCTAGGGTTCATGAGTTGTATATCTCTTTTTTACGAACCATTCCTTCATTGTATTGCAGAGAACTTACAGTAATTAATCTCTGCATATTACTTGCAAGAAATCTGTCATGGAGAAAGAAATTAAGGAATTACGCAAGTCGGAAACTATCGCCAAGAGTGAATATCCTGTGGAACTCAGCAAGGGGAAGCGGCTCTACTTGTTGCTGTCAAGCACACAAAGTTTGATAGAAAAACTAGCGTTACTTTGGCCAAATTAAAAAGAATTTCTTGGTGATCACAGCCACGACCAACCTTCACAAAATCATCCAAGAACCTCTCAAACTGAAGATTGAGCAATTATGGTGAAAGAAAGGGACCTTCTTGAAGAAGAAACCATCGATCTTGCTTCGAGAAATCTGCCCGGTGACTTACCACGAGGAAGACCTGAACATATCTTGAGGATGGTAAAAAGTTACAACCCCCCTGATATCCCTTCAGTCCCTACACTAAATAACGAACTGACTGAGAGATGCAGCAAGCCTTTTTGAGAAGCAGTTAACAGCTTGTGATTTGAAAGATAGTCAAAGCAGACTGACGATAAGCAAATCAGATGCCGGAAATTACCTCCATCCTTTGTTGAATGAAGGGGAGAATCTTGCTCACGGAATTGAAGTGAACACTTATGGTCAAGCAGTTTGGGATGATGTACAAGATTTGTGCAGGCAAGACGCATGTCCTCTTTGGAAAATGGAAAGCATTTTATAACGAGTATGATTTGGAGAGTCATCAAGATTTCGTTACAATTTGGTTGTTTCGAAGACGTGATACTCGAACACTTTGCTTCGTGATCAAGTGGAGAAGATTGCCGTGTTTGAACCAATCGACTGGAAAAGACCGAGGAATAATTGATCAAATGTTGATTGTCTTAACACTCTTCAAGATTTCATTCATGACAATGTTCAACTTGCTGCTTTATTTTTTAATCATCACTAGTTCTTAGGATTAGGTAGTAGTCAGTAGAGATTATAGGCCAAGAATCCCTCGTAGGATTGGATAATGACATTTTTTAGGACTTACTGTGGGACCTTATTTGGCATGGATGTCATCGAAACGATCAAAATCTTGTTGCTGATTCATTCTTGTTCTATGATGGTGATGAAGATGATCCATTTTCTTATAAGCAAAGTGTTGATAAAATTTACACCTTTAAAAACACATGATTCAGACAATGTTTCAACATCAAATGAAACACCATACTCAGCATTTGGCATTCATTGATGAAAACACCCAAAACATTGTTTGGTCATTGTCCGACCATCTGCGGGTATATTTATTTTCTCACTAACGTTAGGGCTGGTGCTGCTTGACAGGATTATTCTTGTGACATTGTAACAGTGAAATCTCTGCAACTCTACAGATTTGGCTAAATTGCCGAACCATGTCAATTCCTATTCTGTGTGTGCTTGATTTCTCTTCCTTCTTGTTCTCTTTTATTTTATAGCTCTACACTAAAATTGTCTACACAGCATACCGACAACTCCTAAAACCTTCTGATTGCATCCTTTGCCCCTTCCTTACACACAAGTAACAGATCTCTTGGACCTCTCCGAGAGATTGCCACAAGGAGCTAACAATGAAATTCCCTGGAGTTTCAGTTAGAATTCCTCAACATCCAGTTGGATATGTAATCAATAATATGGAAGACAAGAAAGTTTGATTATTCCAACGAGTGTTAATATAAAATTATTTTTTGCTCCACCTAGGATGAAAGGTCACAACAAACATGGCTACAGGAACAAAGCATATGCAGGGCAGTAAGTCAGGTAAAATTCCTGCCTATAAATGAGAAGGATGACAGTACAAAACCATCCTGCCTGATGCAATCCTGGTACTCTCAAGGCTAGCAGTCTAACATTAGGCTTGATTACAAAATATATAAAAGATGACTGGAAGCCTTCCTCTTGACATCATCAGCCACATACTCTCAAGGCTACCTGTAAAGTCTCTTCTGCGATTCAAATGCGTAAGCAAATCTTGGTGCTCTCTAATTTCTTACCCGCAATTCAATAGAATGAACCTCAATGTAGCAATAGCAGACAGTTATGTTAAACACCAGAGGCAGAGACTTATCCTGATATCCCCTTCTTTTCATTCACTCTATCCTGTTGTAGGCTATGAAGCACATTATGATGCCATAGCAGTATTCACTGAAGAAGTGGGGTTTTGATGATTTCACTTTCATTGGACCTTGTAATGGCTTGATATGTGTTTCTTGTGATCTAGACACTGTGCTGCTATTCAATCCTTGTACCAAAGAGTCCATGATAATACCAAAAGTACGCAGAGACTGTGCCTTCTCAAAATGTTTCTCTGTTCACATTGTACGTGGATTGTTATGATCACTCAGCTGACGATTACAAGTTAGTAACGTGGCATTCAGTTGCATTTCCCGCCTAGCTGGTTATAAATCACCAGCTTAATAGAGATGAGATTATTATGTAGTAGTAATAGAAACATATAGATTTAAGTTCCCTCTCTCTCTCTCTCTCAGAATCAGAAATCTTTCAAGAATTACAAAGAAACCCGAAATCTTTCAAGAATCAAAACTCAACTTTGCCATTATCGTTTTCTTTATCCTATTTTCAGTCCGCGTCACACCGTCCATGTCATTCATAACAATCCACCGGCAGTGAGCATGAACCCATTTGGACTCCTTGACGATACCACAGGGAGCCCTGATGATGACAATTACTCGCTACCGGTGGTATCCTCGAGCAGTCCAAATTGGTTCATGAGATTGGGGTTCTTGGTCGTAAGATATGACAACCATAAGGCGCTGATTCAAATTGGGGTAAAAGTGGCCTGGGGTCGAGGAGCCGGTAGCGAGTAATTGTCATCATCAGGGCTCCCTGTGGTATCGTCAAGGAGTCCAAATAGGTTCATGCTCACTACCAGTGGATTGTTATGAATGACATGAATGGTGTGATCTGCAATGACGCGGGCTGAAAAAATGATAAAGAGAACGATAATGGCAACGTTGAGTTCTGATTCTTGAAAGATTTCGGGTTTCTTTGTAATTCTTGAAAGATTTCTGATTATGAGAGAGAGAGAGGGAGAGAGAGAGAACTTAAATCTGTTTGTTTCTGTAAATACTACATGATAATCTCATCTCGATCCAGCTAGTAATTTATAACCAACTAAATGCAACTGAATGCCACGTGTGGCTATCATACACTAATAACTGCTGAACAAACCTGCATCCCCTCCACAACCAATCCCAGACTCACAGCCAAGCAAGTCCAACCAGCACCAGCGCAGAACCTTGCCAGTTTCAGTTCCTCCTCCTCCTCGACCACCTTAGGGTGAAGAGCAAATCATGCCTTTTGGTTGGCATTCATACACAATCTGTGTTTTCTTACTGAATCCGTATGTTATTGCAAAATGTATATTGACGGA
>Ga0325403_1000786_pt1 | contig 24259 bp, 19 predicted proteins | sample PopdelMetagenome_19_FD_205665 | JGI IMG/M metagenome (GOLD analysis project Ga0325403, IMG submission 205665) | Populus deltoides microbial communities from Bellville, Georgia, United States - Xylem-PdKOR-R4 | ecosystem: Host-associated > Plants > Phyllosphere > Stem > Wood/Secondary xylem... | reverse complement strand
ATATAACATTACATGTCTTAAACTGCTACACTACTAGTTCTAGTTATACAACCAAAACATTAGAACATGTCATTTACAATAACCATACAGTAGGAGGCTATCCAAATCATTACTACTCTGGTTAGGATCGTGAGGAACTTGTAATTAAATATTTAATTCCTTAAATTAAATTACAATATTCAGTATGTACCGGTATTATTAATTTATACAATTTCTAATAATGTATCTAGCAATTAAATTAATGTCACTACTTTGTTAACCCCTCTCAGTTACCCATCAAACCAACAATCCATCTAATTATCATTCATCTAGTAAGCCCTCATGGTTACCAATAATTTTAGCAATCCATTTGAATTGCCATTAATCTAGTAATCCCTCACGATTACCAATAATTTTTGGCAATCTATTTGATTGCCATTAATCTAGTAACCTCGTTACCAATAATTCCTATCCAACAATCACATAATTTAAAGTTACAATTATAAACATAAACTCTAAAATTTAAATGAGGTTAAAGACACCTACCTCCTACTCGTGACGATCTGGCTCTTCTTGATTGAGCTTTTATTCTAGCAACCTTCCTTATAGCAATAGAATTTTCCACTCATTATACCGTATTTATAAGCCCAATGCGCCTAATTTCAAGGTACAATAAATTTTGTTTTCATAAAATCATCTTATTAAATAATTCAATTACTTATTAACCATATTTCTCAAAATACCAAATATTCCATTTCATTATCAATCTACATACACTATTTCTCTCACAATTCCAGTACATTTCAAAACATCATCAATATGTTTACGCTACAAAATCAACATAATTTCACTATATATTCATGTAAATTTTCTATAGTTAGTTTCATCATTCATCTTACACTGATTCACTCATAATATCCTTACATACAATTTATATAAAAAGTTTTTCTATTTTCTCCTTACCATGGCTGACTCCTTTTCCTTTCAAAACCATCATTTTTTTTTTAATTTTTGTTTCTTAATTTACATATGTACATATTTAAAAACACACTAGTTCAATTAACCCCTAATTTCTTCTTCTATGGCCGACCATGCCTCATCAAACACAAACATGAATTTTTGTCAATTATTTTTTTTTATATAATTTCACTAGTTGCACAACTATACACAAACCAAAAATCCTAATTCAAACTAATTTTTCAAAAACCCCAATTCATCCTAATCAAGCTCTAAGGACAACCTTAAAATTTCAACTCAATTTATCTACTTCTCATGTAATCTTATTAAAATTAGAGGAGAATGCCTTACCAAGTACTTGTACAAGCTTCTAATATGTTCCAAAAGGCGTCCTTTCCCTTTTTTTGATCGGCCCTCCCTCCTTCTTTCTTTACCTCCTCTTACTTGACTTCTTTTTAATTTAGTGTATAGCACTTTTAATTTCTACTAATCTTCAAGCTTTTCTCTCAAATTTTGACTTTTTTCCCCAAGTTTTCCTTTGTATTTTCTAAAGTCCTCACTTCCTCTTTCTTTCTATGGTGGCTAGCCAAGCATCCACACACACTCACACATCACAATTTGTTAAATTTCATTTATGTCCCACTCTTAAACCTTTCATTTTTCAAGGTAAATTTTTATTTGTTCAAAAAGTCTATTTCTGTCAAATTTTGACCGAGCGAATTCGAAATTTATTAAACTCTATCCCCATGTTTTTCTTTCCTATTAATTTATTTTCATCTGGATTTTATTTGTAATTTGGAATTTTTTTAATTTTTCAGGTATTTTTCGACATTCACTTTTTTTAAAAAAAATCCTTCCACAATAATTTTATTTAATTTTTTAAATCAATATTCATTCTCACGAGGTAAATATTCATTCTTGACATTTAACTTATTATTTCATTTCTTAATTTTATAAGTTTCTTCACAGGGGTTTACATTTAAGCAGGTAAAACAATACAAAAATTTAGATTTTTACATAAAAAATTTCATGTTATCCAGTTTTACGAGTAACCTACTGACACATCATTCTACTTTGAGTTAAAATTGCAGGTCAATTGAAGTCCGAGAACGCCTCGTAATAGTGTTGGAGTTCAGGTATAATAACATATGGACTATAATTAAGGGTAAAATTAGAAATTGAGCCAAAAACTCTTCCCTTCCCCTTTAAAAACCTAATGTCAGACCATATTAAGGAAGCAAATCTTGTGGCTTCTTCTTCTCTTATTTCTCCATTCTTTCATTTGTTTTCTTAAGAGAAATCTTAAAGGAGTTTGATATCTCCATGTTATAATTGTAGTTAAATTATCAAAATACTTAAACATTACACTAAGAAAGCAAGTAAAGAGAGAAAGAGAGAGTGAGCAATAGGGAGGGAGTTCATGACAGCTTGGGGGGAGAAAAAGAATGGTTGGAAAAATACTAGCATTTTAAAGCTCATTTGGTGATTGGTAAAGACTTCTAACCTCATTTATACAAGTTTAAGTGAGATTGCCTAGATTTTTGTATTAAATTCTTAGTTTTTAAGTTAGGGTTAGTAGATAAATTTTAGGGGTATTAAAGAATTGTTGTGAAATAATGAAATTGAGTTAGTATAGAGTTAGAATAACCTAAAACCATGAATAATTAGGGACAACTTTGAAGTGTTGGGTTGTATAGGGTGTTTGGTTAATTCAATGAGCTTGTTGATTTTGAAGAAATTGATACGTGTTAATACATAAATGAAGGTTTATAATGGAAGATGTATAATTTAACTAAATTAAACTATTGTTAGTGTGAATTGTGATAAATGTTTGTGGTGATTTGGATGGGAAAGTATTGAAATGTTGTTCTAAGGAGGAAGGGAATGTTAACATACAAAAATAGAGTTGAATTGAAGGGGAAAGAATAATAATAAAATTATAGGAAAGGTTTGAGAAAGGTGTTGGCCAACGAGGAACGAATGGAAAGTGAATATGATTGTGCTAATATATATATATATATGTGTGTGTGTGTGTGTGTGTGAAATTCTTATAACGCGTATGATTTCCTTGAAATAGTTTTGACTATTTTAAATGAAATATGAATTGGGTTGATTGGTTTTTAGAATGTTATATTTAGTGATGTTATATGATATATAACATGGAAATAGTTGGTTTAAATTGTGAGAAGTCAACTAAAAATGTTTAATTGTTCGTTGAACCCGTAGAAGAAAACTAGACAATTTCATCTCTTAAATTCCAGAGAAGATTAGAGCATCAAAATGGTAAGATTTGGAATAAGTTCCTTATAAAAGTTATATCTAGGGATGTTAGCTTTCTAATAGGACTGATCTTGCTTAATTTGGAGTTCAAAAACTTCAAATATTGGTAAAAGTCTGAGGGGAGGTCAGGTTGGGAACCATACTAGGTAGTTTAGGTACGAAAATGGAAAAATTAGGTTTCCTTTCCTTCAATAAAAATGTAGTTTTGTATTTTAGCTTATGGAGGAAACAAGCCATATTTAAAATTAATTTTTTTAACCTCATTTATGATTTAAATAGAGAACATTGTTCTTAAATGATTAAATTAAGTTGGTCGGAAATTGACTAATTTCTACTTTATTTAGAGAGTGTCTGTTTACGTCGTAACTTTCATGTTCAGTTGAAACCACAAATTGATGTTGTGTGGTTAGCTAGTGAACTACACTTTTCAACTTGTGGGACTCATAATTTCTGTGTTGCGACCACAGGTTCAATAAAAGCAAGTGTGACTTGCTTTTGCTGAATACTAATTATTTTTTTTTTAATCAAAACGTAAGTGTATTAATAGATCAAAAATATACATTGCTAGTGAACCAGCAAGAGCAGATACAAGGATGTACAAAAAAGGAACAGATGCCCTGAGTGAGCTATACAACAACCATCAAGGAAATAAAAGCTAAAAGCAAACAAAGGTTATGAGAGGAACCAAATATTACAAGGTTCCCAACTTAACACAAAGCAAAAAAAATAAAAAATGACAATAGGACATCAGAAGAAACCACTGGCTCGAAGAACCAATTGGTGATCAGATTAGAAACCAAGGAAGGGGGATAACATGCAGATCAGCAAAGAAACCTCAAAAGAAGCATTAGGAGCAAAAGGCAGATGCAACACATCACATGGGCACCAAACCAAAGGGAAACAACTTTCCACAAAGGAGCTCAACCATAATAACCACCATACCAGTCACCTGAAATTAGTCCTAAGGTGATTTTGCTCATGGAAGTGCAATATCATGTGAAATAACACCTGAAATCTTTGAAAAATAGACTCCACCAGAGAACATGAATTTTCAAAAACTCTTCTATTCCTTTCTTCCCATATCAAATAGACAACAATTCTGAGGGAGACCTTTTTCATTCTAATAACAGCGGTTTCGCCCTTAAGATGGAGGCCCCGAACAACACTGTTGATGGTGCTCATACCTCTATAAAGCCTAAGCCAGGATTTAACTTTCATACATAAGAGGGACGTCCAACTGTAGGCAAAGAAAAGGTGACTATCGCTCTCCTCATGATCCTGATAGAAGACATAACTAACATCAGTATCAACAAAATACAGCATGTCTCCTATTCTCAGTCGCCCAAGCAAAGCAAGCCAAAGAATGAAACTATGTCTTGGAAGACACTAAGACTCCCAAACCATACTAACCCATGAAACCAGGGTGCCTTTTATTCTCTAGAACACATAAGCATTAGCTGAGAAAGGTGTTGTTATAGTGACCCAACTTTGCATCATGGAGATTGCTGCTTGTTGTCCCCCACAGACATCAAGGAGCCGGTCTCGTAGATTGTTGAAGGATTTCCATAGAGAGGAGGAAGTTCTCTGTAGAGGAACTATCCAGATGGTGGTATCCTGTAAATAAAAATGGTGCACCCATTTAATCCACATAGAATCATATTTCAAATGAATATTCCAAAGCTACTTTGCAAGAAAGCAATTGTTCCTAGCTTTAATATCATAAAGGCCGAGACCCCCTTCAACTTTTGGTAAACAAATGTGCTTCCAATAAACTAAGGCAAACATACTTTTGGTTGTGGTACCAGTCTATAGGAAGTTTCTGCAGATACAAGTAATTTGGTTGATAACAGTATCTAGAATGGGAAACATACTGAGCCAAAATTGCACCATTCCAGATAAAACTGATCTGATTAATTCCAACTGCCTAGCATAGGATAAGTGCTTGCCCATCCAGCCTTGAATAGCATGTTCAAGTTGGTGTAGAAGGGGGGGAAACTGGCTAGCTAGAAGCCTGTGGGGGCTAAGGGGAACCCCAAGGTATTTGAAGGGGAAACTACCTTCAGAAAAGCAGGAGTCCTAAAGGATATGCTGATTCAAGCTGTCACCAACTCCACCAAAATAAATAAAGGATTTCCCTACATTTATATGCAACCCTGAAGACCGGCCAAAAACATGAAGCTGTTTAAGGAGAATCCGAACCGAAGATCTATCCTCATGACATAACAAAAGAATGTCATCAACAAAAGCAAGGTGACATATATGATGAAATGCACATTTCGGGTGATAGTGGAAATCTGGCTGTTGGTTTTCGCTGCCAATTTCTTGATCAGCAGCGATGCAGTTTTGGTTGTCGATTTCTGGATCGGCAACGACGCAGTTTTCACTGTCGATTTCTGCATCGGCAACGACGCAGTTTTTGTTTTTAAAAAAATAAAATAATTAACTTAAGGAGCTGGGAGGGAGGGGTAAAACCGGTTTTAGATAGACCAAAACAAGGATAGGAACACATCTAAACCAACCCCCAAACAACCCACCTCATCTGATGGGAGTATAAATACAAGGAGGAGAGAGAGGATGATCCATCCTCCACCCAAACAACAGTTGTATGTCGTTCTTCCCTTCCTCTTTCACAACAGAAACCTAAACCAAACCAGTAGAGAGTGTTTTGTGAACATGTGAGGGAAAGATGAGGCCTTGAGAAGAGATTGGACAGCTGCCTAGAGGGAAAGGAAAAGGAGGGCTGGAGTGAGAGGAAGAAGAAGGAGGAGAACCAACAGGAGAAGAGAAAGAATAGTGTCAAACCTTCCTCAAACTTAGTTGGATTCGAAAGGTATGGGTCATGAAACTCCCTTTCTCTTCTCTTTAAGACCAGAAACGGAAATGAAGAAGAAAACCCTAATAAAATTGACCTAAGACCTAAGCTAGCTGTGAAGGAAACTGAAATTAACTAGGATGACAAGGAAATAGAAATGAAATGAAGCCAATTTCAAAACATCTAACAAAGAAAAATGAATAAAATGGAAATAACAAATCATGGTAAAGGGTTGGCTTTAACTATGGGGTTGGCCAGCATGCATGTGTGTGTTCTGCTGGGATTTGTTGAAGGATTATGTGCTAAAATTGATGGTTTTAACATGTGTGTTCTGCTGGAATTTATTAAAAGATTATATGATGTAATTGATGGTTTTCAATGTATGTGTTCTGCTGGGATTTTGTTGAAGGATTATGTGCTGAAATTGATGGTTTCAATGTGTGTGTTCTGCTGGAACTTAGTGACAGTGTATATGTTGGGGTTGTTACAGCATGTGTGGTGTGTGTTCATGCCAAAATGTGTGTTCTGCAGCGAAATTGTGATTCGGTGCCGAAACTGCATCGACTGCAGCGAATTAGCATTCGCTACCGAAACTGAGTTGTCTGCAGCGAATTTATGATTCGCTGCCGAAACTAAGTCTTCTACAGCGAATTAGCATTCGATGCCGAATTGTGTGTTGTGCAGCGAAACTGTGATTCGCTGTCGAAACTGTGTCAGCTGCAGCGAATTAGCATTCGCCGCCAAAACTGAGTTGTCTGCAGCGAATTTATGATTTGCTGCCAAAATTGAGTCTTCTGTAGCGAATTAGCATCCGCTGCCGAATTGTATGTTGTGCAGCGAAATTGTGATTCACTGCCGAAATTGCGTCAGCTGCAGCGAATTAGCATTCGCTGCCAAAACTGAGATGTCTGCAGTGAATTTGTGATTCACTGCTGAAATTGAATCTTTTGCAGCGAATTAGCATTCGCTGCCGAATTGTGTGTTCTGCAGCGAACTTGCGATTCGCTGCCAAAGAGGAGTTATCTGCAGCAAATCGCTGCTTAAGTTGAGTTGTCTACTATGAGTTAGCATTTGCTGCCAAAATTATAGCGCCAGCAGTGAAACAATTTTCGCTACCAAACTGGCTGCCGGCAACGAAACAGTTCTCGCTGTCGAAGTGGCTGCCTATAGCGAAATAGTTCTCGCTACCGAATTGGACAGCCTGCAGTGAACCAGTTCTCGCTGCCGATTTCTACAATAAGCCTCCGAGGCAGAAATGACTTAAATGCTAGCAACAATTTCATGGTATGATGGTGTAAAATGTGGAACACTTGAATGTGAACATATGAACTCTTGAAATAAGTGTGGTGATGAATGTGATTCAAAAATACAAATGTACTGATTTGTGACCATTGATATCTTAGGTGGTGCGGTCGGGATTGGACCATCGTCACGACAAGAACAACCCACAGGTGGAGCAGGTAGGTGACTTGCACCTTCCTTTTTCATACGTTGAATAATGAAATATTTTATCATGAATATTACCATATTGCGTTAGAGTCGATATTAGATTGTCGAACGCTTAAATGTTGACAAATGGTTAATTAGCTTCAGCTAATGGCATCCGAATGGATGGTCGGGATTAGCTTCGGCTAATGGCATCCGAATGGATGGTCGGGACGAACGATTGATTAGCTTCGGCTAATGGCATCCGAAATGGATGACAGGGACGAGTGAACGGTTAACCTCAGCAAATGATGCCTTAAGAGAATAGTCGGGTTTAAGATTATGGTTGATTGCAAAAATTGGTGTATCTATATGTACTACAAGCTGTTTATACCAAGCTGTTTTGTACTACAGCAGGGACGTCACACCAACGAGATGTCTAGGAAACCCAATACACAAGAACCTACTTTTACAAAGAATCATGTAGATGCATTCTAAATCATAATGTATTTTGTATGAATCAATGTACTGAATGTATAACTTTTATTATATCCTTTTGTTTAAATTCGTAATGGCTATTAGTAGGATAGGAATGCAAACTCATGTCTATGTATGTATATTTTTAATATGAACTTCTAATCATGCAACCATAATATTATGTGTTTATGTAAGATTCACTTTTAAATGAAATATTGATTGTATGGATTGTATCTTGATGATGTGAGGGATCAGGTTCGCTGATTACCGGCACCATGTGTGTTAGGTATATAAAAAAAAAAATACTGTTGTTTTGGGCTTGAAAAGTTGGGTTGTTACACTCTATGCAGACTAGAAATAGATAGGGAGAAAGAGGGTCACCCTGCCAAACTCCACACTTCCCTGGAAAGAAACCATAGAGGTTGCCATTAATAGCAACCAAGAAAGAAGAAGTTTCCACACAAAGCATCACCAGATGGACAAACCGTTGAGGGAAACCCAGCAAATGAAGAAGATCTCTGAGAAATGGCCATTGCACTGAATTAAAGGCTTTCCTGAAATCAACTTTGATGAGACACCGGGGGGAAGTCCTCTTCCTACCATAGTGCCTGAGAAGTTCTTGGGCCAAATTGATATTATCAATCATATTTTGCCCACCAAGAAAAGCATTCTGAGCTGGACCAATGATGTCCTGAAGGGCATGACTTAGTCTTCCTGCAAGAATTTTAGAGATTACTTTGTAAATCACGTTGCAGCATGATATAGGCCGAAAAACATTGGCAGAGTTAACATTAGCAGATTTCGGGACCAGAGCGACAATGGAGTGATTTATATGCTTGAGAATTTGTCTAGAGGAAAAGAAATCTTGAACTGTCGCATAGAAATCAGCGTTGACTATATCCCAAGACTTTTTAAAGAAAAGAGAGGAATAGCTATCAGGACCAGGGGCTTTATCAATTCCAATACTGAAGAGGGTTTCCTTGATAGCCTCATTTGAGATAGGAGCTAAGAGAAAATCAGAGTGATTTACATCAAGACAAGGGCCACTATGAACAACAGCCTCATTGATTGGAGAAATAGTCGATGAAGTGCCAAGTAGGTTTTGATAAAAGTGAACAAATTCAGCACTAACTTCATCTATAGAGGTAGTAAGTTCCCCGTTGCTACACTGGATGGCAAGGATGAAGCTTTTCTGGTGTCTGTGACTCATCAAAGCATGAAAGAAGCTTGTACCTCTATCATTGTCCTTGAGGAAATTCCACTTGAGCTTCTCAGAAAAGAAAGCCTTCTCAGCATATTTAAGATTAAAAAGATTCAGCTTCATTTGATTGACCTTGTTCATGAGAGAAATATCATCAATGGAATCATGTAGGAGGCATTGATTATGGTCCAAGTCAACCTCTGCTCTAGCAACTCTTTCTGAAATGTGATTGAAGTGCAACTTGCTTAGAGTCTTTAAAGGGTGCTTTAGAGATTTGAGTTTCCTGCATAAAACAAACATGGGAGAACTTACAACTGGGATTTGCCATCCATCAGAGATTAAGCCATCATATTCAGGGTGATCAACCCACATATTAAAAAACTTGAAAGGACGACATCCGGGGGGACGATTGTTGCCAATGTGAATGTGAGCTCCTGAGTGATCAGAGAAAGCACCCGGAGGGTGGAAAGGCACATGGGATCCTAGTTGAAGAGAGCTTCATAAGGGATTGACCAGGACACAGTCAATTTTAGTCCAAACATTCCCATTAGACCAAGTATAATGACAGCCAGTATAATTCAAATCAGAAAGGCCCAGCTCTGAACAACATGCTCTCAAATTAGAGACTTTATAGGAGGAGACAGGGTCGCCATTATGTTTGTTATCCTGAGAAAGAATGGAATTGAAATCCCCCAAGACAAGTCAGGGACCAATTGGAGCCCAGGATTTGAGACTATCCCAAAGAGTTCTACGGCCAATGATAGTATTATAACCATAAACAAAAGAAGTAGCAACAACATGATGAGTAGATAAACATCGAATAGAAATATGAACGGATTGGGGAGAAAAATCAAGTAGATCAACATGAACAGTAAAGGGATACCACAACACAACAATTCTAGTAGTACCAGTAGCTTCAACATTTGAAACAAGCTTCCAACACTTCAGCCGAAACCGGTGCATAAACTGAAGCTTAGAAGAAACCAACTTAGTCTCAAAGAGACCACATACATCAAAATTATATTTTTACATGAGGCAAACCAACTCATGCTGCTTTAGAGGACTGTTGAGTCCTCTGACATTCCAACTGAATAGTAACATTACATCTAAGGGGGTGGAGGGGGACCCCTACCACTCCCACATGTTCGAGATGTGTTCCTTCGCTGACCACGCATAGTGGTTACACCAGTAGTAACTACCGCATGACCGTTCCTACATGGGGATGTCCTAGCTTATTCTTTGCCTTTATTTAGGATGGAGGGGTTACAAGTAGAGGCACAAACAGCTCCTGAAGATGAGACAACAGGTTCTTTGCCTTTAGAGGGGATGGTGGAACCCTAATCAATGGGGATTGTGACTCCCACAGGTTTGGCAGTAGCTCGCCTTGCTTTCTTGCTTGTGACAATTTCACATGCACTAGAGCCAACAACAACTTCAGTGGCCATAGGGTTAGTATTGTGTGATGGCTCAACAACCTGGCCGTGAGCACTGCCCAGACTAGGTTCTGTAACAGGCCCTAGATAATCAAAGACACTACGAGGCTTTTTTGCAGCTGCAGATGGATTACCTTTGCTGCTCAAAGGTTTGGTCGCTGCTGAAACAATAAGAGGGGAGCAAGTTCCAGTGTTATGCCTAAGGACTTTACATAGCTAGTAAAATCTAGGCAATGTCTCATATATCACCGGTTGATTCAGAGTGGCACCATTTGGCAAGTTAATGACAATAGAAGATTTAAGATCAGCAAGCAGATCCAATTCCATAAGAACTCTAGCATAGGAAATCCTCGACATGTTAAAAGTGAGCTGGTCACTTTGTATAGGCTTGCCTAGCTTGCTGGCAATCTTAGAGAGGCATCTAGAAGATCAGCATTTGAGCGGCAAGTTTGGAAACTTCACCCAAACAGGAACACAAGACATCTCATCAGTCCCAAAATCAAAATACTTTGGCATAGCCTTGGGGATCAGAGGCCGGCCATACACCAAGTAAGGACCATTAGCAAGAACAGTTAGTTTATCATCAACAGTTTTAAATCTATAAACTAACCAGCCAGATTTATGAATAGCCAAAGAGGCTTCACATCGCCAAGTACTGGAGATAATATTACTCAAAGCCTTTAAACCAAGGGACTTACCAACAACATAGCCCACAATACATAACTGTCAAACATCATAATTATTGTCTAAATCTTCAGATGACAAGTCACAAGGCAAGTCAGAGTAAGGAGATGAGAAATGCAGTATTTAGGACCAGAGATAGTATTGTAGTTGAAAGAAAAAAAATCTTGCCATTTCTCAACGGGTGTTGGAGATTGAGAAGTACCTGAATGAGAAGCATCTGCAGGAGAGGAGACTATAGTTGGAATGATAGGGTCAACCACAGCGAGATGTTAAGTGTTGCTTTGAAGAACAGGCACTGGAGAGGTTATACTTTTCGTTGGAGTAGCCACAACCAGAGTTGATTTCCCAGAACCACACAAGGGTGAAACCTTTGATACATTGTTAAGAGTTACCTCCAATTGCTTGCCAGTAGAAGATGGTACAAGGGAACAAAAAAACTTGGAACTCCCTCCAGAATTAGAATAATCCATTTCATCTTCATCATAATCATCCTCATCAGAACAGTCCTCCACTAGCACATGATCGAGGGTAGAGGGGGAAGAGATGATCTGTTGGGGGACAGACCCTTCATCAGCATAGATCAAGTATTTGTCAAGGCTGGACCCACTGGCAACCGCTATGAGAGGGGGGTAGGTATCAGAGGGGAGGGGGGAGAGGAAGAGGGGGTGGTGCTAGCAACGCAAGAACAGAGTTGTCGGGTAGGTCAACCTGAAGCTGTTGTTGAGAGTGCACAGGAGGTCGGCGTGAAGTAGGCTTGCACTTGTTCTTGGCCATGGGAAAAGCAAAAGCAGAAGAAAAACAGGAGGGGGGAAGCTACAGTAACCGGAAATTCAAATTTCAGTTGGCGTCATGCACAAAAGAAAGTGTTCCTGTGGGGAAGGAGAGCTTCTCTCTCTTGTTTCTCTCTCAAAGCGTGTTTCACTGAGAGCTACTAAGAGCTCTTTCTTGCTGAATACTAACTTTAATTGCACAGAGAGTGCATCGACACCATTAACCATTGAATTTCCTATTGTTGAAAATAACCCTGTCATTGCTTTTCACCTATGTCTTCTCTCATCCATATTTTTGCCCTTCTTTCCAGCGTGTCTTTCCTTTCTTTCTATTGTTCTTGCCTTTCATTCAACCTCACAGACATCTCACATTCTCACTTTCTTACCGATTGGAGATCCAATTATAAAATCTTATAGAATGCGCTATTGTCTGTCAACAGATCATTCAGACAAAACACAAGTTCAAATGCCTGTAATAGAATGTACTTTTGGAGTTTGGAAAAAAAGGTGAAGAATCTTACAGAACATGCATGTGTTTCCAAACAAAACACAAGTTCAAATTGTTGTCGCATCAATGGCACTACATAATTACATTAGAAGAAAATCGATCCAAGATGTTGCATTTAATGAGTTTGATAGTCATCCTGATTTTGTTCTTGATGATATTTTAACCGATGTGGTTCCACTATCACAAACACGTAGACACCAGAGGGCTTCGCGTATGGATTATGTTCGTGATGGCATTGCAGCAAGTTTGATAAGGCAATAATATATATTTTATTTTTAAAAAATGAACAATTTCTTTTTATGTCGATTATTGTTTCTACTATTTGTTATTTTTGCTATTTAAAACATAAGAAATAAATTTGTGTCCTTTTTAGTCATTTTATGTACAACATCAATTCCAACCATAATTTTAACTAAACATATCATGGCATGCTTTTGGTCAAAACAATTCAAATCATAATTTTAACCAAACACACATTTTATCTAAACCAACCAAAATAAAAGTGATTTTTCAAAATCACTTTTGTGAAATCACAACCACAAGAATTACCACAAAAACAAACACATTCTTAGAAATTGTTCTTGATGTAAGACTTAATTGGTAGAGGTTATAAGAATGAAATTTGGGTATGCAAGTGTGTGTGAATTATAAAAGTCTCTCTTTTTTAATAAAATAAGAAAAATGATTGAATGATAATTTGAAATGAAAATTCAATATAAGTTAAATTGTAGATGATAGTTAAGTTGAAAGAAATCAACTTAGGTTATTTCTATATGGAATGTGCGTTGAATAGGAAATAACATGGTATACTTGTGGATCCAATAGAGGTCACAAGAGTTGTGTAGCAACAAGGAGGTACTACTCGAGTTTTGACAACAGGTAGGTGTTCAACACCTTGACTTTAAGAATGCTTTAAATATTATTTAAACTTTATCAATTCTTGTAGAAGTGTTATGAGATAATTATGTTGTGAAAAGTTGGATAATGTATATTGAGAAGGACAAAGTTTGTTAGGAAATTGATATGAGTTGTGAAAATATGATATGTCCATGAATGATTGTTATGGAAAACTGATTCATGATGTTAGAGTTGGAATTGAATTAAGAAAGATTAGATATGTAAAGGAAAGTGAGGAAGATGTTGATTTATGAAAAAAAATGTATGCATACATGATGGAAAGAGATTGAGAGTTTTAAGTAGGAACTTGGAATTGGGAGAGGAATGTTATATTCAATTGTTGAAATAGGTACTCGATACCTCATAGAAATGCCCGATTAGTTTTAATTGTGTGATAGTTCGTATGTGAAATGCAGAAGTTGATATGAGTTACATAAATGGAAAAAAAGATATGTATATCGAAATGATTAATTGATATTCGTTAAGGAATACCAGATTATTAGTTTCTAAATGGAAAAGCCAAATTGATTGGCAATCAAGATGGGTTCATCAGATTAATTAGTATTCATTAAGGAATACCGGATTATTGGCTTCCAAATAAAAAGGCCAGATTGATTGGTAATGAAGATGAGCTCGTTGGATTGATTGGTATTCGTTAATGAATACCGGATTATTGGCTTTTGACTGGGAAAGTCATATTGATTGGCAATCAAGACGAGTTCCCCAGATTAATTGCTATTTGTTAAGGACTATTGGATTATTGGCTTCCGAATGAGAAGGCCATATTGATTGACAATCAAGATGGGTTCACCGAATTGATTAGTATTTGTTAAGAAATGCCTGATTATTAGCTTCCGAATAGAAAAGTCAAACTAATTGGAAACCAAGATGGGTTTGTTAGATTGATTAGTAGTTGTTAAGAAATACCGAATTACTGAATTCTAAAGAAGAATGCCAAATTGAATTGTAATCAAGTTGGATTATTGAAGTATTCAGTATTTATAAGGGAATTCTAGATTGTTGGCTTCTATACAAAAATATCAGGATTATTTATTTTGTCATGAGTGTTAGAAGATTTGCTTGGGATTATATGAATAAACATAATGAGAAATTATTAAATGTTTATAAGAAATGGTTGTAATATGATTTAGATAAAATATTTAGAATTTCTTAAAGTTTTAATAAATTACTAGCTTTAAGACTTAATAAGAAATGTTGATTATATTTCAGGTACCTCACAGGCTTGTTAGGAGTAGTCTCCAATTGTTACTTTTGTTAGACTTAGATAATTATAGATTAGTGGGATGTATGATCAAACTTTTGTGTTGTAACTATAAACATCTTATTTTTCTATGTAACCAAGAGGTTTTCGGGTTAAATTAACTAGAATAATTAGCTAGCTATTATGATGATGTAAAATCACATGTTTCTTGAAACTTTGTAAAACTAAAGTCTTAGGTATATATTATTCAGGTAGTAGTATTTTATGTAGAATCAATGTAATTAGTTTCATATCATATAAACATATTTAATGTTAGTTATTGTAAAGTTCATTATTAATTATGATGATGTTTTATTATTATTATTATTGTTATTATGTAAACAATAGAAGTTTAAAATGTTATGGATGATTGAGAATGAATAAAGAAATGTGGAATATAATGAGATGTGATCCATGATGATTGGATCAAAATTATGGTAATGAATTTGTATGGATTTGAGAATAAGGAGTGCATTTGATTTTGATTAAATTAATGTCGACACTTGGGATATCCAAGATACAAAGGAGACCCTGTTGAATTTTTAGCAAATTTTTTAGAAAAAGATTCCTGATTTTCTTGAGTTCAAGACTTAAAGAAACTAGTTTACATGTAGAAATTATGTGGTGTTACATTCATGGCCATATGCACCATCTCCTCCAATGATAAACTCTATAATATGAGTTATATTATGATTAAGGTCATTCATGAATCTAACCATAGTAGCCTCTCTATCCTCCTCAACACTGGTTTCCTTGAAGTACTTACCAACACTCTTTGTACCCTAACTCAAACTCTACAACCTTTAATACAATTCTCTATAATAGTGGCTAGGAACAAATTTCCTCATCATAAGGGATTTCATCTCATCCCAAGTATCAACTTTCCTCTTATAATTCATCTTGCGATTTGTCACTAACTGATCCCACCTCACAATGACATAGTCAGTAAAAGCAATCATAACAAGCTTGATTTTCTTGGGCTCCGGATAATTATGACATTAAAAAATTCACTCCAACTTCTTCTACCATTCAAAATAAACTTCCAGATCATTCTTCCCCTGAAAAGCTAGTATTTTTCAGCTTAATTGTATCCAAATCTCTCCACCTAACTCAGCATTATGGTCCTGGTACCTATAATTATTCTTCTGACCAAGATTATCACCATATGTTTCCCCCATCAACTGACAATTCCGCTACTATCCAAAATGTTTCCCATGTCCTATGGACACATCTTCAAAATCAACATCATTTATGTACGTATTATCAGCCACAAACTCATCCATATTATTGTTAACTCACCTAACAGCCCTCGTAACATTCAATTTTCTTCGTTCAGACACAATTTGAACCCTACCATGATCATTAACATGTTGCTTCTCTAACCTATCTCTAAATTCTTTGGACATTTGATTCATCCGTTGATTTATGATTTATAATGTGTAATTGAGTTACATTGTAATTGTCTCCTTTTTATGGTGCCATATTGTTGCTTGCCTCCAACAACTTTGAATCTAAAAATTGATTAGTTGACAAGAAATATATATTCCTCACCCACTCCCTCATGTATTTACACTTCTTTCGTGTTTCACTCAAATATAGGATTTTTCACTCAAATATGCTCGTTACGCCTTTTTCCTCCCATCTCACCTTTATTTGACTCTTGCGGAACTGAAATTAACACCAAATATAACATCTTTAATGGTGTAACTAAATGTGTGTATATGACTCAAGAAGCAAGAGAAATATGAAAACAAGCAAAGACGAAACTACAATTACAATTTCGCAAGTAACAAACGAATTTGTATGAAAAATAAATGTTTTTTAAGATGCGAAAGAAAAAAGATGCAAAGTTTATATATAAAAACATTAAATGACACCTAAATATATCAATTATGATGTTATTATACTGTCATAATTGAAAAATAATAGTAATAAAACAAGTTTGAATTACTGACATGAATTAGACCCGTTATAACAAGTCTCAATATTGAATTTAGTTCCTATAGCAAACAAACTTCAAATAACCTCAAATTTTATATAGGTGGCTATTAAAACCTTAAAACCTAGTATATAAAATTTTAGAATTTTGTGAACTTATCTGACCCGAAATTCTCTTTTGATACAAATCTGACCTGTTACAACAACTTTTAATCTTGACCTTGGTTACTATAGACAATAATCACCAAATGAGCTTAAATTTTATATGGGGTTCTAATAGGAATACTAGATAGAGTATATAAAATTCAAAAATTTTATGAATTGTTTTGGTCCAAATTCTTCCTTGTTTGTGTATTATGGCGAATTAAAAAAAATGACTTTTGGATGTTTTTCTTTCTCTTTATGCTACTGATATATTCTGAGATAGCAACAAACTAAATTAATAGCTTTTTTTAGGAACTCTAGACACAAACTACTAAGCTCTAGACATGAAATAATCGAAAACCAAATCCAAGACGACTAAAGCTAAGGAAACCAAAACTAACAAGAAGAAAATAAAGGATATAACCTGATTTTTTGAGTCTAGCTCTGATACCAACTAGTGTAAACCTCTTTATCACGTGGTCAACCAACTCCTAATAAAGTAAATAAACCTAAAAAACTAAAAATCAGGTTTGATAAAACCTTGACCCAAAGGTAACCATGTACCTAATAACTAAATGTATTGAAAAAAGACTTGGACCTGGAGATAACCTTGTATCTAAGAACTCTAAGTATGTGAATGACACCACGAAGTCAATTAATCTTCGATAAGTTAGTGTACTATCCTTGTCTTTGTAAAAAAAGATTGTTTTGCCACAAATAAACAAAAGAAAAACTCAAGTTTATTCTTCAAATTGCTGCTGAAATTTACAGCTAAAAAACATAATATAGTCTCCTCTAATTAACCCTATGGATCCTTTTTGGATTGCAAGCTAATGGGCTTAAACTAGTAATTAACTAATATAAGTTCAATAAAAAAAAACCCCTAAACAATGTCTAACGGGCCAGAACAAACCTAAATTAAAAATAAATAAATAAAATAGGAAAATAAAAACAAAGTCTTCATGCCAAAATTCCTCCATGTAACTTGAATCTTTAATTTTCACATATTTTTTACAGATTTTGAGTCCTAACTTCATACACATCGTTCTCTCTTGTTTGAATTACTAGGCCTACCATATATGGCTGGAAAGATTAAGATGTTTAGTTTCCAGTCCAACTTGAATCGCATCATAATTCTACTTGTAACTCTAGATATGTCCCAAACAATATATAAAGGTCTTGTCTGGTAGATTTAATAAGATTTGTCTAGTTTCTTTGACCCTCTAAAATAATATGTTTCTGAAATTTATTTGACTTGAAATTTTACCAAAATATAGTTACACGTGTCTAGTATCTCGTTGTACAATTTCAACTCGTTTCAATGTATTGTTTAAGAGATATGTCTGATCTTGCAAAACTAGTCAGCATATATTTTAAGGTCAAATTCAGACATGACTTAGTTCATATTAATATTTATGGTGTTTTTCTTTAGATTTCTCATTTATGATTCTTTGTAATTATTAGGCGGGGGTTTCATTTTAATTGCTTTGGTATCTTAGTTCAAATAATCATTGTATCAAGTTTTTATCAACCAAATCTAATTTTAGCTTTCTTAGGTTTGTTTTTTCTTACATGTGGGTTCTAGGTTTCTTATCCACCCTTCTCATCTCTTCATAACCTTCATCTAAAACCAATCACAAAACCTTCACTATTTAAATTTAGTACTATCTTCACCAGCTACTCCTTGATCTTCTTTCTTCATATGTTATTAGTCAAGCCAACAATAATAGTAACCACATTTATTACTCTCATCTATCCTTTTTTGCAACTCAATAAACCAAACCAGTCCCCCATCATAACAGTTTTTCCACACCGTCATTCCTACCACTTGACAACATGTACTTGCAATTATCATGACCATCGTGACCTCTATCCTGGTCATGAAATTTAGCCTATAATCAACCCCAAAACAATACCTGATCTACTATAAAAGAACTAGACTTGAAACCCCAACCTCTGTTTCTCCATTTGATTTTTTCCATAACTTTCAAATGTCTCCAAATCCAGCTAAACATCAAGTATGACCCAAATTTCAACCATAAATTATTTGTTTTGTTTGATTTTTTGTACTTTTAAAAAAATACATGACTCCTATATGCTAGTACATTACCTATATATGACCACCATGCGCTGCCACTGTTCCTCTTCAATCAAGCAACTTCAGTCCATTTCTAACTAACTTCGGTGACTCGCAAAGGTCTACCTTAAACCCTAACATGTTAGCTCATTTGTTTTGGAAACTTTGTAATATATTTATTGGTTTTTTTTTTTATTATTATGTGGACATGTATGTGCTTGCACATGATTTATTTCTCTAGATGTATGACTTGATGTATGAATTTGTATTAGTTATGAATTAATGGTTATTTGTGTCTATAAACTTAAACCAGATAAATGAACTACCCATGGTCGTTGTTCAAGAATCTTAATGTATGGACAATAAAAATGATTGATGCATGATTTGATTTTACTACATTCAAGATTATTTTAAAAAATATCATTTCTTTTTCTTTCTTTTGTTTTTCCATTATTTTTATCACTTAATAATTATTTGTATTATTCATAAAGTCAACCTGAGATAAATGAATCATTTGATCATTGTTCAAGGATGTGTACAAGAAAATAATAGGAACTATTATTATAAAACTCCTCAATATTTGTTTTTTTTAAATAACAAAAATTCAAAAAAGATAGTTTATTTGATTGGCGCGAATCTATTTTTTTGTGTCCATATATTGTTGTTTAATAGGATTGATTGACATGATCTCATATAGGTTCATTGAGAGTTAGTGTTGGCTTTAAAGCCCATTTTATATATAATTAACTTGAATGACGTCAAAGCCTAATTTATTATTACAAGCCTTTCAAGTACAACACTTGTAATTTAAAAGTAAGGATTAGACCTTAATGCTAGGTCTGGATCCCAAATCATTATCTTAGGTCATAATATGCCTTTACCTTACAAACAAATGCAAGCATTAGTTTAGATAAAAAATTGTATATGAGCACAATAGGTATATTTATATCATTAAAAACAAAGTCGAAGAAACTTCCTTTTGGTAGGATGTTTTAGAGTGTTTTTCATCTTTCTTTTAATATAATCAACCTCTTGTCTAAGATCTTTAAAAGACCATTTATGATTTGTAGTTACCATAAAACTAGATAATGATTTTTTTAATGCATTTTACATAAAGATCATTGAGATGTTCCTGCTACAGAACTAATAAATTTGCTTTCTTACATGTTAATATGTGCTATGGAGGAATTAAAACCTTGCCATAAAAATATAGAATTTAAATAGTTATTAAACATAAGATAACACCCTTTTTAGATTTAGATTAGTGATAACAATGGATGCTTTGTTTGAAATTTCTACATGCAAAAAATAAAGAAAGAACAGAGAAACATATAAACATTTCATGACTAGTTTTGTGATTAACTTTACAGAAGCAATAACCATTTTCTCACCTTAACCTCACTTGTTAATAAAAAACACACATACATATACTTATCATTGTTTTCAGGAAGATATTCAACTCCTATGTAAAAACTGTCAAATATTAATTTAGGCCTTAAATCACTTACTAATATTAGACAATTTATCATTAAACACCTTGAAAACAGAAACTTTCACAATGATAAACTCGTAATAATATTTTTTTAAGAAAGTAAGAGTAAAGTTGTGCATATCATATGACATATGAATAGAGACGATTGATAACTATCCATAAAGTTGGCTAAAACAATAAGGCTTGCCGTAACAATGTCAAATGTGCACGAGGTGCACACTTCGGCAGGCTGTCCAAAACAATGCCTAAGGGTGCTGGCAGTCATGCCAATAGTGGGATAAATTGGTAGGGCATATTTGTGCAGCTATAGGTTTGTTAGGGAAAATCGGCAGCGCAGATTGTTCGACGAACAGAGGCTGGATGCTGGACTGTCCAGGCCAGATAAGAAAATTCGTCAGAGGGATAGGATGACGAGAATAGGGGCTCTCGCTGCACGTAGATGCGAATTCGACAGCGCAGACATTAGGTAGCCTGCACATAGATGCGAATTCGGCAGCGCAGACATTGGTAACCTGCACGCATATGCGAATTCGGTAGCGTACAATAGCTTGTGTATGTCATAGGTTCGACTTGACACGATCTAAAACTTGGACGAAAGATTGTCCAAGGCATGCGAGAGACCTAATAACTGACGTAACACAAACTGGCAGTTGGGGCTGCTAAGTGGGCATGCAGAATGTGGGTTAGTGGCAGTTATAGACATCCAAGATCATGAGATTATGGGGGCAGAACAGGCGTTACTCTACAAGCTGCTGGATCACGGGATCATGAGGAGTAATTGTCCACTACTTGTTGGAAAATAAGTCACTAAGATCATAGAAAAAATGGGGGAGAAAGTGCTCCACTATGTCCTGAAAAATAGGGATAATGGGTGTGTGTGCCTTGTAACTTATGTATTTGTGTATAATAGGCTGCAAAGCCTTGGCTGTGTAGCATGCAATTTCTGTGTATAGCACACACACTCTTATTGTGTAATTCTTTGTTGACAAGATAAATAAAGGTTGAGAGTTCTTCTTGTATTCTCAGTATGCTAGGTGTTGTGCATCGTCACTTGTGTATTCTACTTGTCTATATAACGTGAGAGAGTGTGAGAAACCTTTTGTTGAGGAAAACACTTAGTTGTTAAGTAAACACGAGTGAAATTAGTGAGGAAAAAGCTAACTCTAGTGGGGACTAGACATCTATTTGTGGAGCAAAAAATTTATCCCGTGACACTCGCCATTGTGTCTAATGCAGATTCACTCGGTATGTTTCCTGCATCACTCTGGAGAAAAGCCAATCGACTGTTAAAAAGACAAGAGTCAACTCAGTCAAAGGACTGAGTTATAACTTTTAGAAACATACAGGACGAGGTTATATGCGAGTTAAAAGCTGAGTAACTAGACAACAAATTTACTTGGTTCTATTCTGAGCCAAACAAACAAACATTAAAAAAAGAAAGAAAGAGAGTCCCTTTCTCATAGCAAGCAATCCTATGGTCTTTTTCCACCCCACCAACGAGAAAAAGAAAGGAAGGCTATGGTTTTTATTAGCAACGTGTGTAGCCTGTAGTCTTCCTTCGATCCTCCTATAAACACACAGCACAGACTCTCACATATTTTCAAACTTGGACGTTTCTATCAGCCCTCCCAACCCAAACCAAGAAACCCCATCATGAATTAATTTATTTTTTGGGTTCCTTTTGGCGCTTAGCTCGTTGATACGGCTCAAAAGGTTAGCTCTTTAATTCACTCTTGTTGTTTGAATTTAATATTTTGTTCACATTATTTTCCTTTCCTTCTTTTCCCCTGTAACCTATTTGTTTCCATAGCATTTTAGGGTTTTCAATGTTCACTTCACTTTGAGATTGAAATCTAGGGTTTTTATTTTCCTATATCTTATTGAAGCATGTTCAACTCTCGTAATAATAAGTTCATGCCTTTAAAATCTTTACATTTTTGAATTCGAAGATACCATTTGGAGAGCTAATTGATATTACTTTTCCTTGATCATCATATAGTTACTTAACAGTCACAAATGACACTTAATTGAGTTCCAGGGAGTGATTAGGCACATCATGGTTTCTAGGTCTTGCATCTTCATCTAAAACAAACGAACTCCATTCCCATTTGACTGGATATTTCCTCTTGTAGTTCTGGATTTACATTTTCAGGCATGCGGTGGTTGTGGAGTTGCTTGCATGTATTCTTTGAGTATCTTCCATGGTTGGTTTGATAGGGCTCCACCTCAATATCTGATTGATTGTAAAGGAGATAGAAAAGGGATTTAAGTTTTAGACCGATTCAAAGTATCTGCTTTTATGAGGTTGACCTCAAATAGAGAGAGTTATCCTTCCCTTTTAGATTAGACACTAAATACATTTAGATCTGTCAGTGATTAGGGATTCCTACAAGTTGATATTGCCATTGCAAAAAAGTTCAGGAGTTAGGCTTTCCTAAGCTCTACAAATAGGACTGTATGGTTTTTCATTACAAGTATAGTATGAGAATTACTTGAGAAGAGGTGCATGTTGTGATCGTTACTTGAAAATACTATAATTTTAGCTCCTCCTTCTTTAGGAAGTAATAAGATAAGGTTTGCAATGTATTAAGTAGAATTATTTAGTAGTTTGTGATCGCTTAAAATTTTTTTTTATGAAGAAAATGGTACCCTTTTCTTTTTTAAGGTGATTAAGTACTTTTTTTAAGTCAGAATTTTTCTTAAATTCATTTACAACTATCACATATATGGAATATCAAGTGCAAGTTCACAACTTTGCAATATTTTCTCTATCCAGGGTACTTCTTACTTTTTCAAACAGAAATGCTATCTGCTACCAAAAATGTGGGAATTATAGTCTTTGTTGGAAACTGTGGGGTATTTTCTCTATAAGCTCTTTTTTCCTTATCATTGAAGAATTGGCGTGTACTTGTTTCATTTGTCTGCCCTTGCCCTCTTTCCCCCTTTAGCTGCTTATAGCCTTGAGCGCATTATATTATTGCCAGCATCCATGCTCTGTCTTTTGTTCTGGTCGCAGTAGTTCATTATTTTTTTCTTGTCAGCTTTCTTGTCCTGGCTCTTGCATGCAGCTTGCTGAGGAAGAACCATCTATGGCTGAACAAGTAAGCATTGTTAACTCAGCTAAAATGTTTTTTTGTTATTTTTATTTTTTTTGGTTGGATAATGGAAAAAATCATCTCTGCTTCATTGTATCTGATCAAGCTCACTTGGTTCATCATTTCATTTTTCAATCATCCAACTCTTCTGTTTCCTTTTATTTTCTTGAACTTCTGCTTAATCTAACAAAAACTTTTATCAATTCCATTGTTTAATTATTCAACTGTGTTTCATGTTCAGTTTTACTTCTCTTCAGCCACCCCCTCTTTCTAACAGGGCTAAGCGTCTACTTATATGAACAGGTCATTGATTTAATTTCAGCAGTGAAAGAGTTACATGGTCTTAGCTGTCAGGAGCTTAACAAATTGTTAAGGGACTCTGAAAATTTTACAATTCACTTTCATTCTGAAAAAGGATCTACAATAAAGGTCAGGAAACAAACTCATCATCACACTTACGCTTTCTTATTTTACCACCGTCTTGCATCTTAAATCACTTTTTTTTTTTTTATCAGATTGATGTGGAAAAACTGGCAGGCTTTCTTCCTTTACACCTTATTGCAGTACTTATGTCATCTGATAGAGATGAATCACTGTTGAGATATTTGTTGTGTGGGATTCGGCTTTTGCATTCCTTATGTGATCTAGCACCTCGGAACAGTAAACTTGAGCAGGTTGCTTTTACCAATCATTGCCTAGTCTTTATTATTATTATTATTATTATTATTATTATTATTATTATTATCTCTTTTTTATGTAGCATCAGTTTTGGTGTCTGTTTTGCTTAGCAATTGAACTCTGACACATTTCTTGAAAATCTGGGGATGTG
>Ga0325403_1000784_pt1 | contig 24276 bp, 19 predicted proteins | sample PopdelMetagenome_19_FD_205665 | JGI IMG/M metagenome (GOLD analysis project Ga0325403, IMG submission 205665) | Populus deltoides microbial communities from Bellville, Georgia, United States - Xylem-PdKOR-R4 | ecosystem: Host-associated > Plants > Phyllosphere > Stem > Wood/Secondary xylem... | reverse complement strand
CAAAAACTCCTGGAGTACAATATTCTTTCTTTCTATACATATGTTAATCCTCATCAAAATATTATTATTCCTCTTAAGGTATGCTATTAATTTTCCTTCTTTTTTTCCTTTTGTTTTGCATGGATGCAATTTTTTTTTGGTAATATAGTAGGATGATGGTTAATTGTTGAATTAATTGGTATAAATTAAAAATAAGTTGAGATTGAAATATAATATTTAAAATTATATCTAGTATGTCTTAGATTGCTATCATAATGTACTTTGCTTATCTAGAATATAGCATGTAAATTGTAAATTATATCTAGAGGGTTACATCTTCTCAGTTTTCTATATATACATTGCATTGACAAATTAAAGTTTGATTTTTGTTGTCCATGCCTTTTGATTAATCATTCTTGTTTTGTTCATCAATTTACCTTGAATCTATATATGTCATTTTTGTAGACGTGTTTGGTTTTATATTTTAAATACACTTTTAAAAAAAATTAATTTTTTTATCTTTTTTGTGTTTCAAAATAATATTTTGTTGGTATATTTAGATTATTTTGATACGTTAATATCAAAAATAATTTTTAAAAAATAATAATAAAATATTATTTCGATATATCTCTGAATGAAAAACACTTTACAAAACAATTGTAATCACACTCCCAAACAGACTAAGAGAGAGAGAGAGTGGATGTGAAACAGAACCCTCAAATGAAAAGCAAGAAATAGCCTTTTCTTTTCTTTTCTTTTTTCTTCCATGTAGAATGAGAGAGTAAAGAAAAGATAAGAGTGGTGGTAAACTTGTAATGTTTCACTTATAATGGATACTAAATCAATCATAAATGATAAACCTATAATATTTCATACTTTTTTCGTTAACTAAGTTCATGAATTCTTGACTTAGTATATAAAATGTTATTGATGAGTTAAACTTTTGGCTTAATATTTTGATGCTTTAAAAGAGTTTAAAACCTAATATTTCCGGGCTCAGTCATATGTTGAACTCAAATTAACATTAGTCTGACAAATTGGTAGAACCCAATATATTTAGGTTTAGCCATATGTTGAGCCGAAGGTGGCGTGGGTTTTGCAAGCTATCAAACCTAATATATTAGGATTCAACCATATGCTGAACCCAAGTCAACATGGGTTTGGTAAGTTGTCAAACTCAACATATTTGGGTTCAGCCACATGTTGAGTCCAAGATATCCTAGGTTCAACAAACTGTTAGACCTAATATTCTTGGGTTCAGCCATACGCTAAGCCCAATACATCATGGATCTGGCAAGTTGTCAGACCTAATATACTTGAATCCAGCCATGTGTTTAGCCCAAGGTGTCATGAGTGTGGCAAGTTGCTAAACCTAATATACTTGGGTTCAATAATATATCAAGCCTAAGTCAATGTGGGTTTGTCAAGTTACTAAACTCAATATATTTGGATCTTTCAATGGTCTATCATATTTTCATCTTATTAATGTCATCAAAAGAAAATGACTATTTAGTCTCTCCACTCCATTAAAACAACAAGGTTTAGGGATTATAAATATCATTTGAACCATTCAGGTGAGAGGTCAGATTTTTCTACCCTCCAAGCTTTCATACCTTAACTCTTAGAGCATTTAGGAGGCGCATGAGGCATCTTCCAGTAGCTAAACGCATATTTCACGACGGTGTTGGAAGCGACACGTGGCAGTGGAGGGGTGGTGGTTTGGTTTCAACGACCCTTTTTTTTCTCTATCTTTTCCTCGAGATTCAGGCGAACCTTGCCAAGTTTAAAAGATGTCTTGTTCTTTTGTTTTTGTATCAAATTTAATCCTCAATATTTTGATTGCTATTTGTTTAGCTTTGAATCCTTTTTTTTATTTGATTTTTTCTTTTAATTTCATTCCTCAATCTTTTGTTTTATTTGATGTATATATCAAATTTGGTCTTTATTATTTTAATTGTTATTTCTTTTATTTTGAAGCATTTTCTTAATTGGTTTTTTTTGTTCAATTGCATCCGTTGATATTTGGTTTCATTTTAATTTTATATCAAATTTGACTCTCATTTTTTTCATTGTTATTTCTTTTGTTTTGGGTCGTTTTTTTATTGATTTTTTTTCTCAATTTTATCCCTCAGTATTTTATCGATTGAGAATTTGACTTCATGATTTTTTTGGATTTACCTTCTATGGGGTAATCTCGATCTCATGATCCAAGTCACGGGCTTGGAAGGTTAACTCGAGTTGACTTCGATCTTTTTTAGGTCATTTCTTACAATTGATCTTTTTTCAGTTTTAACCTTCAATGTTGGGTTTGTTAGGGATTGGGTTTGATAGGGATTTAACTTCATGATTTTTTTTTCAGTTTAATTTCTATGGGGTTATGTAGATTTTAGGTCCTAAATCGCAGTTTTGACGATTAACCTAAGTTGACTCAAGTTGTTTTTTTTATTGTTTTTTTAATTTATTTTTTTAAATTTTGTTGTTTAGCATTGTGTTCATTTGATAATTGAGCTTCATAGTTTTATTCAATTTGGTTTTTATTAGGTTATCCTGGTCTCACAACCAGATCACGAACCTAACTAACTACCTTAGGTCAAGTTTTTATAACCTTTTTAAATTTTTATTTTATTTTATTTTTTTTCTTCAACATTTTATTTGTTGAGAATTCAGCTTCATTTTTTTTACTTTGCTTTTTATAGGGTTATTTCATTCTCGTTTAATTTTTTATTTGTTATTAAATAAGATCATGTAGACTTTTTAAGAATATTGTAAGGATTTCTTTTCATGATATTGTCAAGCATTCATTTTTTTTTTACAATTAATCATTGTCTTTTTTTTGTTCGTTTATTTACTGTCATTGCATGTTTTTTTTTAAAAAATTATATTATTAAATTAATTGTGCTTAGTGAACCTAGTATAGTTAATAACTCAAATTTTAGATTTTTCTTGTTTTTTTAAACTCTAGCATCACATGAGTATTTTTTTTATGTTAAAAAAATTAGTCTGGCCACGATACAACGCGAGCTATCAATCTAGTTCTCACTAAAATGGATCAACTAAAACCTAATTTAAAGATTTTGTTATGTTATTTAAATTAAAAAAGATGATAGTTGTAATTAATATTGACAATTTATTTTAAAATTGTGATGATAATAATAATAATTATTAGCTAATAATCTTTTTGTTTTAAAAAATTAATCATTTCAGGTTATGAGAATTTATTGTTTTTATTTTTATTTACGACAAAGTACATTTTTTATTTATTTATTTTTAATAAATTTTATGGTTTTAGAGTCCCACTAGAATTTTCAAAAACTTTAAATTTATGATCAATTTTATGATCGCAAATCACTTGTTTTTTAGTAATGTTAAGTTATTCTCGTTGTTGTAGTTGTTGTTATTATTATTATATTACAATTTATACAAAGAAATGCATGTTAGAACTTATTGTAACGACACAAATAAATTTAACCAAATGAAAAGGAAAAGCACATCAATAAGAGTAAGATTTTTATTGTCGTGGAATAAACAAAATTGAAAGGATTATTAATATGTAATATATGTCATAAGAATGGATTATTCGGGTATTTGAAAGGAAAAAAGTGGTCTAAAGTGATGGTATATAAAAAAGAAGAAAAATAAATTATTATCTATTTGAGCTTAGCCCAAATGGCTCGGTCGAGACATGATAATCACTCTCTCCTATAAATATGCAGTCTCTTAAAAAAATGAATATTTTTGCATAATCAATCAAAACTTGTATACATATCCAATGACTGAAGAAGAAATAAAAATATCTAACAACTAGGTTGGTAATCAAATCAAATGACCAAGAGAAAAGAGTAAGATATAATGGTAGAGAAGAAAAAAAGGGACATCAGAGATGCACTGGAGCTTCGATTATGATACCCTAATACTATTAGAAAGATATTAAAGAGACAAATCTACAAATATAAAGGAAAGCCACCATACAAAGCCAGAGTAAGCCACACATGTTATCCAAATGCATAAGGCAGCTCATTCGCCTAGCGCGTGGATTACACGCCCCAGGCAAATGCCTTCTAGCCATTTGAGTTAGCTCAAATGATAGGTTTTCTCTCTCTCTCTCTCTTCCTTTTTTTTCTTCCTTACCAAGTCAGGTTATCCCTACCCTGCCACACACCTCTATGCATTTTTTAGCTCCTAAGAATATACAATATATAAATTTTCCATGCAGCACATATTGTCTATGCAAAGCATGCACAACATTTCTATGTGAATGATTGTTTCTAGCACCAACAATCACCATATTCTCAATAAAGCAAGCACCACAATCTCCATCAACAATCACCAAATTTTCCACACACACTGAGGTACCTGCAACACTACTCTCCACACTCCATGAGGCAAGTAGACATGATATAGGTCTATAAATGTCTTGGTCACCAAGCAAGCAAGTTAAGCTATATTTCATCCATTCAAGGGTAATTTACTATCATTCAACGCAATTCAACAAGCTTTATATAAAAATACTTCATACAACTTCATTATATTTTCAACCTTTACATTTCTTAACTTAAGCATTAGAATGTTCTTTATTCCCATATAAAACTTAGTTTGAAGGAAACATTGTCCTTAGAAAATAAACCTCACATTCAAACTAGCCCCCAAGGCATAATCTAGAAAGTTCATTTATGTGTGAAGTCTTCACAACTTCATCATAAAGATTTTAGAATTAAAAAGATAAAAAAGAGAGAACAATAAAAGAAAAGTAAACATGATTTAACAAAGAGAAATGCAACCTATAATATTATCAATGTGTTGTGGTTCCAAATCAACATTTGTGCCTCTAGCTATCCTTCTCTTATTCCATTCTCTTTCTCGAATTACTGCTTGCTGACTTTTAAAAAGTTGCAAAATTTGGTGACATAAATGTTTCAAAATATAAGTAGAATGAACATCTTTATACGATTACATCAATTCATTAGAAACAGCTTCTATTGAACAACACGAGCATGGCCCAAGTCTTCGAGTCCCTTACATGTTATACTCTTTAAATGACCAAATCTTATATTCCTTGCTCAAATTGTTATATTTCATCGCACTGATCTTTTTTTTTCCGTTTAAATTCTTTATGATTCAAGTCAATACCAATAATCACATACCTACTAGTTGATGAAATAATGATACAAAATCCAATGAAAAGCTCTATTTAACATCACTCTAGTCTAGTCAAATATATAATTGAATTTTTCAAGGATACATTTAAAAGTCTTACAACTTTTAGGACTAAAAATTAATATTTTATAAAATTTTAGGGTGTCGTGGCCTAAGATATGGTTTAGTTCCGCCCCTAATTCAAATTGGATAAGAAAAGTTTCGGTTTCAATATAGTCTTTAGACATTAGATAGTTGATAAAAACTAATATCAAATCTGCAAATTTATTTTTTATATTAAACATTAAGTGTATTTTCAAACAAATCTATATTAAGTAATAATAAATTATGTTTTTAAGATAATTTTAAATGCACATTATTTTAATAAATACAATCTATTATTTTTTTTTAAATTCACTACGTATCTATCTAGAGTTTCAAACTCAAAAAACCAAAGAAGATATATAAAAAACCCTTGTTGACCAGATATCATATCTTATATAATTGTTTTTAAGAATTTTCTCATTTTCTTATAACATGTGCAAAAGTTTGAATCACTAAATGGTAAAAAACAATAGGACAACAATATATCTTATACTCATTCTTCTTAAAAGTGACCATTGAATTTGGGCATCTTATTAATAAAAAAGATATTTTTGCAATTATAATTTAATATTAAAAATGGGTAGGCAATGTAAAACTATTTTCATACAAATATTGAATATTAATATATTGTTCACAATACATGAAAAAGATATAAACAACACCGAAAAAGTTGGAAAAACTTCAAATGATTTTAGGTGTTTCCACAACTATTTGATAAGCCTTGATTTTTTTTTAAGTTGAGTTGGTTGTGATTTACGTACTCTTACAAAACAAGCTCTCTTTGTAGAATAGAGGATCCTCCGATACCTAAGTTAGTAAAGTGAAAAGATAAATGTAATGTAAAAAGGGGGAAAAATATAGGAGAGTGTTTTGTTTTAGTGATTGTAAATATAGTGCGTGTGTTGTGTTTAATACATGGTGAACCTTGGTATTTTATACATGAATCTCATGAATGTCAATTGTAGGGAGTAGGGTGTGTAGACTTACTCGTAGGAGTAATCATAGAGTTTATTGTGAATGATCATGTAATTAGTTTGTATAATGAATTGTTCATATAGAAGCTCATTCTGTTAACTTGTGAAACAAGTCTTTCAAGTAGGCGCATAAAGAATTTGAAAGACAAGAAATTCAAGTGGATGTCGTATCGATAATTTGTATGATAAAGAATTTGGTTGGGTTGTTGCACGTGCCTAAACATCGTTTGGGGTGCCATACCTGTTAAAAAAATAAGAGTTATTGTTTTGATTAAAGAAAAAAGAAGAGCTTATGTGTTTTATAACATTATTGGGCTAAATTGGGCCTTATTTTATCTCTTTTCCTTCTCTTCTTCCTTTTTTCTTCCTTCTTTCTTTTTTTTTTCTTTTCTTTCCTTCTACTTTAATGGGTTATTCAGTGTTAGGTTCAAGTGTTGCCTAGTTAGGGTTTTCCCTTGTTTTTCTCATTTTTTTCTTTCTTTTCTTCCTTTCCTTTTTGTTAGGATGCTTAGTGTTAGGCTCAAGTGTTGCACAACTAGGCCTTTTTCTTCCCCTTCTCTTTTCTTTTATTTCCTTCTCTTTGGTTAGGTTGGTTAGTGTTGGCCCCAAGTGCTGCTTGATTGTCATTTTCCTTTTTTTTTCTTTTCTTCCCTTCTCTTCTTGCTTTTCTCTTCTTCCTCATGTGGGCTGTTTAGGACTATCTGATTAAACCTTAGCTGAACTCTTTTTTTTTTTTCTCATCCTTATTTGACTAGGTTGTTCATTGTTGAGCTCGATTATGCTATGATACCTAGTTATGTCTTTTTTCTTCCACTTCTCCTTTTCTTGTCCCCCCCTGTTTGGTTGGGTTTCTTTTTTAGCTCAAATTGTTTAACTAGGCATTTAGTCCACATTTGAGAATACGGTACCTTCTGTTTTTGAGTGATTTTTAAAAGTGTGTTTACCTTGAAAAAACATTAAATTAATGTTTTCTTTAGTGTTTTTTGATAATTTTGATGTATTAAAGTAAAAAAAATCTTTTTTAAAAAATTATTTTAATACATTTTCAAACAAAAACTATTTTTAAAAAATGCTTTACATCACAATACCAAACATATACTTAACACTAGACTTGTTTCTTCTGTTATCTTGTCAAACACTAACATACAATCAATCCAATTCAATAGTAAATCTATTGTAAAATTGTTCATTAATCCACCCATAATCGGATTGTGAGAAGGCTTATTACCAAACGGCGTCATATCCCCATTTGCCCCCCATGCCCAACTTCGCTGTGATTATGTTCTCACGCGCAAATGTACTGTTGTGATATTTTTGAAATAATAAACATTAAACTACATGATTCAAATTGAAACATCACTGAATCTCTAGGGACTACAACAAACATTAAAATATAGACTATATTTCTAGATCTTGCTGCTGGATAATCAACTAACGACCCTCTCTCCGTCTGTCTGATTGCCCTAACCCCCCCCCCCCCTCCGTTTCTCGAGCTCGCAACCCCAGCAGAAAGAAAGAGAAATTCAAAATTTTCCCCCAAAAAGCCCTCGTCTTTCCATCTGTATGCCAAACTTACCCTCCTCTCTCCTACTCCCCCTCCTCTCCTGAGTTAAGCAAACAGGAAATTCAAAAAAGCATGATCGTAAGAACGTACGGTCGGCGAAACAGAGACGGAGGAAGCCTAACGAGAACCTATTCAGATTCATTAGACGACGACGTTGCTGACCATAATTACTCCTTCAGCGACTCCTTTTCTCTCTCTCAAGAAACTAACCAATCTAATCAAGATTTCTTAAGCCATAACTTCCCTTTCTCTTCTCAAGAATCCACCTCTTATTCTCTCGATCTCGATCCCTACAATTTCGACGACAATCCCATCCCGAACGGCGTCGTCCCAAGAAAATCGAAGAAGCCGAGGCGTAGTAAGTCAAAATCTGAGAGAAACGGTATTGGGAATTCTAATCTTTTGACTAGCTCGACGACGTTAATGGAGGCTCAAGAATTTGGGGAAATGATGGAGCATGTTGATGAGGTTAATTTTGCACTTGATGGGTTAAAGAAAGGACAACCTTTGAGAATTAAGAGAGCTAGTTTGTTGTCTTTGTTAGGGATTTGTGGGACTCAACAACAGAGACGGCTTTTGAGGGCTCAAGGGTATGTAGGTTTTGTTTTGTTTTTTGTTTTGTGATGCTTAAAGATTGAATTTGGAATTATTTCATGTTTTTGAATTTTTGAAATGGTCCTGGGGATTCTGTGAGTTCTTGAATTTGGAAAAAAAGGCGGATTTGAATTTAGAAAGATTTAATTGATGGTTGTCGCTTTAGAAATTGTCGGGACTTTTTGAGTTCTTGAAAGGCTGCAGAAAGACTGAATTGAGGGTTATTGCGTTAGAAATTGTTGGGATTGTTTAGGAAGGTTTTTGATGGGGAGAGGTTATTGGCATTTCAAAGAGTTGTTTTCGGTTGATGGGTTCTCGAGTCTTCGTTTTGAATTTTTCTAGTGTAGTTTAAAGGGTATCGTGAGTTCTTGAATTATTTTTTTGTTTCTTTTACATGGGTGTTTTGTAGAATTTCTTGTTGAGTTTTGAAATTCCTGATCTTCTTATGGCTTCTTGGAGAGTGTTCTGTTTCATTTTGAGTGTAGTTGTTGGACTGTTTGAAGTTCTTGAAATTAAAGAGATGGGTTGTTTCGTGGGTGATCTTGCTTTGGTTTTGGAATTTGGTACTTTGTTTTACTATGCGTTTGGAATTTATGTCATTTGTTGGTTTTTGTAATGGTTTATGGGTTTTCTGTTTAAGCTTTGAAGTACCTAATCAAGGAATGAGCGGAATATTTTAAAATTAAATTTAATATGGGAGTTCAGTATGCATATCCAAAAGTAGGAAGATCTCTGAGAAGTGAAAGTTATGAATTCTACTTATTACTCCCTATACCATTTGGTGAATGAAAAACAGCATGTTGGGTTCTCCTGTTAGATGTTTTGGTTTATGCACACAAAATCACTCCTTTGTTGGTCTGCTATCATGTATTTACTATTCTCATTTTACCGGCCTCAAGTTTCATGTCTTATTTCTGTTGCATGTTAAAATTCTAAAGTTTTGTGCTTTCAGGATGGCCAAGACAATAATTGATGCTATTCTGGGCCTCAGCTTTGATGACTCAACAAGCAATCTGGCTGCTGCTGCACTCTTCTATGTTTTGACGAGTGATGTAAGTTCTTTTATGTTTTATACCTTTTCTTTCTGCACTCTCTTGTGCGTGTACATGTTTTGTTGAAAACCTCAAAACGAACCTCTGAAATCTATACAAAGGCAATTGGGAATTCAGCATTACCTCCCTCTGAGTTCTTAGATACGGTTTTGTTGTCTTTAGTTGTCTGGGCATGGATAAAAGGCAATGACTGACATCAGTTATTTTGAGAGACATAATAATAGCAAGTAGAATCTGTAACTTTACTGATAATTAAGTTCACATGGAGTTCTATGTTTGTACAAGCACAACTCATCAGTTTCAGTTTTCAAACGTTGTAATGCTCTCAAATCACATGCTGCTGCTTGTAGTAGGTTATTTCTTGTTTGTTTATTTGATTCTCAAGGCTGGAACTCGTTTTCTCCATGTATATTGTCACCCATCAGAATAGTTTTGACAGCTTTAATTTCACTGTTTCAGGGTCAAGATGAACACATTTTAGAGTCACCACCTTGCATTCGTTTTCTTATTAAATTGTTAAAACCCATCATTTCTACTGCCACTGAAGATAAGACTCGAAATATAGGCAGTAAGCTTTTAGCATTACGCAAGGATTCTGACATCTTACGAGATACAAGTAAGCTGGCAGATTCTAGCTCTACTGCCATTGCTGCCAAAGTTCAGGAAATTCTTGTTAATTGCAAGGACATGAAGTCACATTCCGGTGATGATAGTAGAACGGAGAGGCCAGAATTGACTCCAAAATGGATTGCATTGTTGTCCATGGAGAAAGCTTGTTTATCTAAGATATCTTTTGAAGGTATGCTTGATATCATATCTTCCAATTCTGTCGATAATGAAGTGTTAGTTTTTCATTTCTGTTGCATACTTTCCATACGCAGCCTGCCATTTATTAGTTTCCTAATGGTTTATTTTTATCAAAGGATGAATAGTGGTTTTGTTAATCGGAACTATGAATAAATTCCTGGATACCATTTATTATAAAGCTGATATTGTTGATGCAAATGTTTTTACACTAGCTTTTCATTACTTCTGCTTCTTTTTTCTGACTTATCTTCTTGAAATAGATCTAAAATACACCATTATGTAATGAACAGCATGTCTTAATAATTTCTTTGGCATTTTTATTTGCAAGTTTCAGTGGTGTCTATTTTTGTTTGATTACATGCTGTTGTAGTTTTGTTTTTAGATATTTATTAATTACTTGAGTTAAAAATGATGTAGGCACAAACGCGTTTTGCATATTGCTGTTTATTACAGGCTTCTTTAACTTAATTATTCTATATGGACATTTTCTATTGAAATTTATGATTTTTTTTATCATGGAACAAGAAGAATGCAGGCCATTGTGCATGCAACGTGCTTTCAAGAATTGCATGATAAGTTGGTTGAGGATTTGGGATGCTATTTTTCAAATGCTTAGTGATTGTTTTGCATGATCTTAACTAGAGCAAGTTAGCATTCTGCCCATTTTTCCATAACAAAAATACCCCTTGAGTGCATTTTGTATTGAAAAATTAATTGAGGGTACAAATGTAATCTCAGATAGGTGGAAATGCCCAGTTCTCTGTCTGGAGTACATGTTTATGTTTTAAATTAATGTTGCTGAGGCTTTTGTGTTTTTGTGAGCTAGTTGGCTAATCTATCAAATCTTTATCCCTTTCGTTTGAAACCTAAATTCTATTAAAATTGTATGCAGCAGCTCTTTCATATCTGGATGATAGTTTCTTGGTAAAGAAAATGGTTTTGGAAGCCCATTATCAGTGTTTGATAATTACTCATCTTGTACATAAACAGATTCCATTTTATGGAAGAAACAAGCAAGTCTTTTTAAGCATGATTCATTAGATGGCAGCATTTTGTTTGATCATTGGATAATCTTTTTATCTCAATCTCTCTCTAGGAATTCATGAAATAAGAAACATAATGAAAACTAAAACAGTTCGGAATCTCTAGTGGGAAACAAGCACTTGTTATTAGGGAGAGATTTGCTCCTTTGTTCTAGATAAGGAAGTGATTGGGAGGTGAAATTAATTTTTTTTCTTTTGACTGCAAAAATTTCTAAACCAAGGATGGAGAAGCAATAAGAAACACCCCATGAAATTACAATTCTACCCACATTTTAATTTCAATATAAAAGGCACTCGTAATATTTTTATCATAGAAAAATGGTCACAATGCTAACTCGCTCAAATACAGACAAGTTAGCAAAACCCATAATCATATGTATATGCAGTGCCATATGTGCAAGTCTTTCTCTAAGCAATAGAACCTTGCATGCATGCTCATGCATGCGTGTGCACACTCTCTCTCTCTCCTTTTCTGATTGCTTATTTATTTCACTGTGTGGGTTGCATTCATTCAGATACATCTGGCATGGTAAGGAAGACAGGGGGGGGCTTTAAGGAAAAGTTACGAGAGCATGGAGGACTTGATGCTGTCTTTGAGGTCACCATGAACTGTCACTCTGTTATAGAGGTGTGAGCTTGTATGTTTGTTTCATCTTTCAGCAATTCACAAAAAATCAAGAGCTTATATGTTGCTTTAAAGTTTAAGTGCAACTCTTATTCTAGTTAATCATTTGAGAAATGAGGAACAGTTTGCAACTGGGAAATCTGTGCTCAATTAATGTATTCAATTGTGGGAAAAATCTGTCATATGCTTTTCTCATCTTATGCATGATAAAATTTTCAGCATTGCTTATTAATCTCTGGTTCTCACATTTAGCATTATAGCACTGCGCTGTGTTTTACTTTCACCTTATATGTGGTGTGCATGCATGCATTTCCCTGTGTTTTACTTTCACCTTATAAGATCTAAAGCAGATCCTAAACCATGGTGGCACATTAACTTGCTTATCAGTACAGTTTCTTTTGTATACGGAAGTCTTCTTGTGATTTACTTATTCTAAATTGAGTCATTATACCTGATAATAAATTCATTCCTATCTCGATCCATTTCTGTCTTTGACATTCTAAATAGTGAATGGTTGTTTGGAGTTGGTAACTATTGAACACAAATTTATTTGCAGAGGTGGACAGAACATAATTCACCTTCCATTCAGGATGCAAAAGATGACATGCATCTGTTTTGTATATGGAAGTCTTCTTGTGATTTACTTATTCTAAATTGAGTCACCATCCCTGATAATAAATTCATGCCTTCTCAGTCCATTTCTGTCTTTGACATTCTAATTAGTGATTGTTTGGAGATGGTAACTATTGAACACAAATTTATTTGCAGAGGTCGACAAAACATAATTCATCTTCCATTCAGGATACAAAAGATGACATGTGTCACTTGAGCCTGGTGCTGCTTCTGAAATGCTTGAAAATTATGGAAAATGCTACATTTTTGAGTAACGATAATCAGGTGCAATCAAACGTGATTTTATTATGTTATTCTTCTCCTGTTTATTCTTCCTCTACTTAGTTATTGGGATTTAAAATGCCATTTGAAGCTGAGTTATTGGATTTTAATGTTCATTATTTTCTTCTTTAATACAGACTCATCTGCTTGGAATGAGGGGGAACTCATATTCTCATGGGCATCGGCTATCTTTTACCAAAATCATAATAAGCATCATAAAAATTCTATCCAGTAACAGTGCTTTCTTGCTCTGTCTGTTTCCGGTTCTTAACTAGATTTCTTTTGTCTGGCATGTTTTCTGATGATTGATGGCATTGTTTTTTAGGTCTTCATCTACTTAAGAGTTCTCCCACTGCTTGCATTGATGGAAACCATTGTAGTCTTTCTGAAAGGAGTGATAATGCTTCTGATTTGGCCTTGATTAACGATGACAGAGGTGTGTGGTAGCCTAATATCACTGTAGTGTTTCTGTTTGGCAGCTGTTCCTCTTTCTCTTTCTCTCTTACTAATGATGCATCTTTAATTGTATTAGCAGTAGACAGCAATGGGGTTATTTGTATCAGTTCTTCTACAGATTGCTGCAATGAAGAGAGGACCTCCTCTGGGAAACGCTTAAATGTATCTCAGAATTCCATTGCTCGGTTGAGTCTTTCTGCCTCCAGTTCTGAAACTGCCACACGATTTATGAAAAATACTTGTCAACTGAAGATGAGAGTCCCTTCCATGCCCAGTTCATGTAGTGAGACATTAAGGAGTTATGATAGTAATAGGTCAAGGACCAAATTTGGTCTTGTTGAAAAAACTAATTGTACAAAAGATGCCTGCAGTGACTTGTTAGATGATAGCCAAGATCCTTATGCATTTGATGAAGATGATTTTCAGCCCACAAAGTGGGACTTGCTATCTGGGAAACGAAAAATCTCTCGAACTCAAAATAGTAGGGTAACCCCCAGAGAAGTTGAAAATGGGTGTCAATATAAGCTAATGAGTCAGGAAGAATCAAGTAATGGTGGAAATGGCCTACACAAATCAAGTAACAGGGAACATCATCATTCACAGAAAAGCTCTTATTGCAATGTTCCTGATGAAGAACATTCCAGCCTTTTGGCAGACTGTCTTCTCACTGCTATTAAGGTATTCCTCTGAACCATTTTGAGGAATTTCTTCCATGTTCCATTCCTTCTTTTCTTCTGTCAAAGTAAGAGAAGGTTGCTGCATATGCCCTTTTTTTGCCTTTGTAGTCAGAATCTTTTCTTGGCAGGTTCTAATGAATTTAACAAATGACAATCCTATTGGCTGTCAACAAATTGCTGCTTGTGGAGGACTGGAGACTATGTCTTCATTGATTGCCGGCCACTTCCCTTTGTTCAGTTCATCTATATCTTTCTTTGGTGAGCTGCAAGAGGACAGTTCAAGCATTCCACTTGAAAATCAGAATGATATTCATCTTACTGATCAAGAGTTGGATTTGCTTGTTGCTATATTGGGCCTGCTTGTGAACTTGGTAGAAAAGGACGGGGATAACAGGTCAATTTTACTTGCCCTATAATCACTGCTCTAATGCATATATTGTTTACTTGCAATTGGTGGATGGCACAGTGAAATACTTATTTGTTCTTTCTTGCTATTATGAATTTAACCTATTGAAACTTGATTTATTATCCTCGCTGTGTTGCTTTAAACCTGCTGAAGCTTTCCTTCATGTTAACTATTATCTTTGTAAGTATGATACGAGTAGATTTATACATCCTAGGAATTTCTGAAAATTTGATTTTAGATGGATACTGCATGTATTGGATTGAACTTGTATTGGTGTTGCTTTCTGACCATCCTTTGGAAGTGTCACTTGTGCTTGTATTTAAGCAACAATTCCTCAAACCAACTTTCTCCTTGTATTACCTAGATTCCTTGTGCTATTGACTGATTACATTCAAATTGCTGTGAAATTTCCAATTCTTTATTTTTCATGTTAGATGAGAAGATGTTCTTATTTTGAACACTCCAATAATATCTATTCAGATTTGCATTTGATGAATTTTAGCAATTGCCCATCATTTTATGGACTGGCTTAACCCCACTTGGATATCTTTTTGATGATTAGATCTCTCAATTAAGTAGCAGTCTGCTCATTAGGGTTTCCTTCTTTTGATCGTATCGGAGGCATATGGTTCATGTTTCTTTATATATTCTTAATTTTCTGGTGGAAAAAGTAATTGTGATGTTTATTGCCTGCCAAAATTTATGGTTAAAGTCAATTGCAGATCAAGGCTTGCTGCAACAAGTATTTGGCTGTCAAGCTCAGAAGGGTCAGAAGATGAGAATCGCAAGGATGTAATTCCACTACTGTGCTCCATCTTTCTAGCCAACCAAGGTGCAGGTGATGCAGCTGGAGAAGGAAACATCGTGTCTTGGGTGAGCAACCTGCTTAATTTCTAGGAATTTTATTAAATGCAATTTGTTTACACACGTATGTGGAGATACATGCAAATAATAGAGTAATATTTAATGTTTATTCTTGTTCATTTTCCTAATACTGTAAGATTCAATTTGAATAAATTGAATTGTAATTTATGTTTCCAAAATTTTAATGTTATTGGGAATTGTACAGAATGATGAGGCAGCTGTATTACAAGGAGAGAAGGAAGCAGAGAAGATGATTGTTGAAGCTTATTCAGCACTGCTACTTGCATTCCTATCAACTGAAAGGTTTGCTGTGCTCCATCCTTTTGTTCTTGCACATTCTTTTTGGTCTGATGTTTCTCAAATTGTCCTTGTTCACTGACAGCAAGAGCATACATGATTCCATTGCTGACTGCCTCCCGAATCACAACCTGGCTATCCTTGTTCCTGTGTTGGAGAGATTTGTGGTATGTTTTGTTCTTTTCTTTTTTGTCCTAGGGTACATCAAGGCATGAGATTAGTTGCAACTTTGAAATCCATGTCCTCCCTGCATCAACATTCTTTGTTTTTTTTTTTTTTTTTCCGAAAAGAAGCATTGCATTATATAAAAAATGGATCAAGGAGCATTTTGGTAAAATAATCACTACGTTCCTTGCATTGTAGCTAGCTAGCACGCTGTGACATGTACATGCAAGAGTGAAAACAAAGAAGTAGGCTATTATTTCTCTCTAATAAATTATACATTTTGCTTTCTCCAGGCATTTCACTTGACATTGAACATGATATCACCAGAGACTCATAAAGCTGTGAGCGAAGTGATCGAATCATGTAGAATCCGATGAAATACTTGCTTTTCTGGTTACTCATGTAGATGTGAGCAATGTGATTGAATCATGTAGAGCATGATGGAAAGTACCAGAAATGCAAAGCTTTGTACAGCCTTTTTTTCTTTCAGGTCAAGTCTTTTTTGTACACAGATGGTTTTAGCTTGTCGTAGGACACCAGGGAACTGACTGCAAGCCTGCATTGGACTGATTTACCTTTTCCAGACTTCCCCACTTTCTTTTCTTTCCTTTTACCCATATTCCATATCATTCTTTTTGTATGACCTAGGCCGAGACGCGATACGCTTTGTATACAGTAATGAAAGCAGAATCAAATTGTATCTCTTTGTGCATGACACATCTATCTGTACGCTCTCTTCAAAGTTTATATTATGTATTGCAATCGGATGTTTCCCGAGGCGACACTGGCAGGGAAAAATGTTTTGGGTGAAAGCTAAACTATACCACCGTTGAGGGATAAAAGAGTGTCATGAACATCTCATCACACGATCATTATCAGAGAGTTTATTATACAAAGAGAGTGATGCTAGCCATGATTCCATATGTAGTGCTTGATTGCATAATCTTTTGTAGAAACGTTACCAAGACTCCCTGCCAAATCTTTGTTATCAAATCCTAGGTTTGCTAGATTGCACCTCCGACAATGATACAAAAGGCAGCTTCCCCAAGACTCTTGTCACAGCAGACAAGTTCCTGATCATGAATCATCAGCTTATGTTAAAAGGAAAGCTTAATTTGCCAAAATTGAAATACAGTAGAAGCAGGTTTAATTATGGGTCTAACATTACCGGGCCATGTAATGGATTGATATGACTAGAGATTGACGATGTTAGCCTGGTTTTACACAGAAAAACGGAAGGGTGATGTTTACAGTGCCATTTACTGTAGCTATAGCCTTATTGGTATGTGAATGATAACAGTGTAATTATGGTTTAATCAAATAACAATTGAGGGTTTTTTTTTTAACAGTAAAAATATTTTTGACTTCTGAACGTACAATAAACTTACTTAGATATCCTTGAAGTAAAAAAAAAAGATTTAGGTCAAGGGTTTTGTTTTTTTCATGTTGTTTTATTTATTTATTTTTTTTTTGTAGAGGGTATTATGATTTTTTAACAAAAGATAAACAATATTAAAATTAAAAAGCTGCCCGTGCATTTTCAAGCAGAGTGTGCAATGACTCTGGTTGTAAAATCAGACCTTCTATCGTGTTGTTGGAAGCACCACTACTTCCTCTTCCTCATGATATGATACATGTAGGTGGAGGTCGAGCGGTTTGTCATTGTAGTCTTTTTATAATTTTTTATTGTTTTTAATTTCACAATTCAATCCAAGTTTTTAATGTTATTTTTCTTATCTTGGTCCTTATTTTTTTTTTATCATTTTCTTAATGTTTTTATTCTTTTCAATTTAACCTTCAAATTGAAATTTTTTTGTCGCCCTTTAATTTATTTTTTATTTCAATTTCAACCATCATTCTCTTTATTGCTATTTTGTCTTATTTTGAATATTTTTGTGTAATTTTTCTTTCAATTTCATGCTTTAACACTTCATTTCTTATAGATTCAAGTCATAAGTTTAAAAAGTTAATAAGAGTTGATATTTTTTGGCTTATTTCTTTTTCCAACATCGTTGTTTGATATTGTTTTTTTTATATATATATATATAAATAAATGGTTCTGTGATTTTCTTTAATTTTTTTTTCTATCTGATTATCCCGACTTCATGTTCTAGAACATGGTTTGGTGGTTAAATTGGACTGGCTCATTCTTTAATACCCATATTACATGTTTATCATATTAGCTCGGTTAGCTTACGCTAATTTTTTTTATCCATTTTCTTATTTTATTTCATTATTTTATATTTAATTAGATAGAAATTAAACAACATTATTTTTTTTAATTCTTGGATGAAGGTTTTTTTCTCAGTTTATCGGTATTGCTATTTTATTTTTATTTTTTTTATTTAATTATTTTTTTATATGATTCAAATAAAACTAATTTATTTAGCGAGCTATTAATTTTTTTTATATAAAAAAACATGTTTGTAATATTTAAATATTTTACACGAAAAACAGTGTATAATAAAACGAATATGCAGTGTAGCTTGCCTTGCTTGTGTGGATTTGGCGATAATACTTCGATAAATAGCAAGCTAACAAGGGTGACGGCCATATTTTGAATATTTACAATATATATATCGGAATTTTTTTTTAAAACATGAAAAATAAATACATTTGAGATTAAATAAAAAATAAGATCTACTTATTTTTAGGATTAAAATTTTATTAGAATTTATTATTTAACCAAATCTCTTTAACATTGTATATTAAAATGATTAAAATAAATTATAAAAAAAATAAGATATTGATCTTAAAAAATCATTAATAAACATATTTTTATGAAATTCAAAATCTTAATCTCACATAAATTTTTTTTTCTTGTTAATTATATATTGAGAATATAAAAAAAAAGTTGAAATTGAACTTAAAAAACACAAGCTTTTAGAAAAGGAAAAACTTCAGTAAAATGAGCTTTCAGCTAAAGTCACATGTGTTAAATTGACTTGGATAGTCCCGAGTATGATTTTACTGTAATTTCTTAAACTACAAAGAATTATTTTTTACCAATATATTTTGAATTTGGGTATGAGTTTATAGTTTTTTGGACCCTTAAATAATTTTTTTTTCTTTAACCCTTTAGTTTGTACCGTTAATAAATATAAAGTCTGAGTAGTTTCTCCAATTTAAACAATTTTTTCAGCTAAATATCAGGTTTAATTTCAATTTATAGCAGGTAATTAAAATTGATAATGGCAAGAATTAATTTTTAATAACTACTAGAATTAGTTATATAATGGTTTTTGTTTCAAAATCCTCTATGAAGGGGATAAAGGAGTGTTTCTGGAAAATTTTACAAAATTTCTTACGCTTTTTTTGATCTCAGTTTTCAGCTTAGTTTCCTATGTTATAAGCTCTAATTTTCCTTCGTTTTTCTCCTAGTTAAGAGTTCAAGGTTAGTTTTCTAGAGAGATATTTTTTTTTGAGTTCATAGATCTTATTTAAAAATGCAGTGGTGAACGGCACAAATCTATTTGATGAATTGTCAATGGAGTATGGTCTGCTTCATTGGTTATAATGGGGTAGGGTCCTGATGATCTTTCACCGGTTGGTCAGAACTTGTATGATCTATTGCTGGGGCAGTGTCCATTCGCTGTACTTTACTGGCGGATCACAATTCATTTGATTTGTTGCTTGTTGAGATGTAGTTGGTAGCATGGGGGTTTTTGGTCAAGGTTAGTTTCTGCACTTCTATATTCAGACAAGAGATCCATCAACTCATTTAGTTAACGTCGGACTTTTCTGTTTGATGCCATTGCCGGAGAATATCTTCTCTTAAAGAGTTTGTGCTTTCTCATTCTCTGCAGAGACCAGTCTGCGAGTAAGAAAAGCATTAGACAATGGCTGGAAAAACAAAATAAGAAATAAAAGGGAGCAAACCAAGGAACGATGCCCTGAAAGGTGTTGAGTTTACTAATGCCTTTTACATTCCCTGCAACTCACTTTCTATCATTTTTTCCCTGTAATCAATTTGCGCATCCAAGGTATAATTAAGCCACGCTTCTTTAAGTTTCCATCAAAATCTCCGGTATAAATCAAGCCATCCCTCCACATATCGGTTCCAAAAGATTTGTTTGAAGTAAGAAGAATTGTGATCTGAGCCTAGTAGGGGTGAAAAATCATTCTGACTGGTCAAATTATTCTAATGATAGTGCATAAAAACTGCTTTCAGATTCTTTATGTGTCTCTGTTGCAAATGAAGCCGGCAACTGGGCTTATTTTAGGAGTGGAAAACACGAGTTCTCCTACAGATCTTGATCTTTTTATTTTAACCAATTACAAGGCATTTCGAGATCCTTTCAGCAGATGAGCCGCCTATGGATGGTTGTCTCGGTTGGTCTTTGCTCCGCCCTCATGTATGGCTGTCTCGGTTCTTTTCAAACATGTATAGCGGTGAAGAAAAACACACTGCAATTTCTGTGAAGAAAACACTCTAATATTATATATTAGAGTAAATTTATTTTTTTATCAAACTGATGAATGGAATGCATGCACATGTGTTAAAAAAAAAAAAACGAATCCCATTTTGAATTCTTACAAACATGCAAGGAAATCAATGAAAGTCACAAACACAGATTCACAAAATAATATTGCTTATTCACATGGAAGATTCACAAAATGTGAATACTTGCTATGAACAGAGAGGGTATTTATTGGGATACACAGTTTCTGTTTCACAACATGCTGATAACATCTTTTGATGAACCCACATCGGCAATAATCATATGCAAATGAGACCCCAGGCACAGTCACCTGGGCAGCTTCAAGCCCGAACCCTTGAGCTTCCGCTCCATTATGTCATCTAGACGCGCTCCCATTTCAGGTGTCAAGTGATTTGCCCAGTCGCCTATCTCACCTTTCCTGAAGTAAAAACTATTTTGAATAGCAATTGGTGTGTCTAGACGGTGCTTCCCATTTTTATTCACCTCCAAGTTGCTCAACTTCTCAAAACTACACATGCTTATTATCTTTTGCACCTCCCCTCCCTCCTCTTCCTCTAAGGTGAAAGAACAACCCATGAACTCAGCTAGTTTCTTAGCATGAGCAGCGGTGTCTTTCTTCATTTCCTCGTATGTCAAGAACAGTATCTTCTCAGGGAACTCTAAGCTTGCTCTCCAATACCCTAAAACATGGTCCCAATATGGTCCAAAATTTGCAATTCCATTGCAGAACAACTCAAAGGCCTCTTCCAGAGGAAGAGGTTCAACATTTTTCGACATTTGCAGCCTGGCAAGAAAGTACCACAAAGAAACAAAAGCATCCTTTGCGTCCCTGCAAATGTAAATAATCTTGCAACTAGAAGAAATGATAGATTTAGGTAAACAACTGTAAGGAACATGAGTAGATACCAGAGGAATTGCCAAGTCCCGATTACTGGGGTTTTGAGCAAGGTCATATTCCAACAAAGGAACACAGTCATGTGGCATCTTGGCAAGTAAAGAACTAGTTGTTGAACCACTTAAACGGGATCGTGTGAAAATAGCAAAAGTGAGGGCCTTAAGCCAAGTTGTGCCAGTTTTTGGACAACTGGCGACAAATATATCAGTGGATTGAGGATTGAAGCATTCTTGAACAGCCATGAGTCCTTCCAAGAAGAAGGGAGCGTAAAAAAAGCCTTGGTACAGGTAATAATCATACCCATTCAAGCCTTTAACTCTCGGAAAGGTGGACATCACTTCATTGTAATTTTTAGCTTCATTTTTCCTCTCAGCACTGTCACCAGAATCCCAGATTTGGGTGGAAGGCAAAGAGGATTCCATGAATGTAAAAAATGAAAATATAACGTAGAATGAAAGGCCATTGCAGCTATTTGTAGCGAGTTGAGAGCTGGTTTAATTTGCGGCCCCATCAACTATTACCATATTTTAATATTATTGATCACATGTCCGCTGATGCAATTGGGTTTTATTTCATATTATATTCGATGGCAAATCTTTAGCGTGACCGTGTGGTTTCTCTTACAAGCTTTAAATGGCAATTCAATAATTTGGGGATGTGAAGTTTGGGAAGGTTATAACGCTGTTTTTAAAAGGATTTTTTTTAAAAATATATTTAAAATAATTTAAAAATTATTTTAAATTTTTTTTTTATATTTTAAAAATTATTTTTTATTTCAATACATTAAAATAATTTAAAATCATTAAAAAAATTAATTTAAAAAATATAATTTTTTTAAAAAATATCTTTTACAATAAATATCTTAAAAATAATATTTCTAAACTAGTAAGAAATATTTGTTTTTTGAATATGTGGTTATGGCAGCGATTTGTAGCAAGTTGAGAGCAGATTAATTATTGGCACTATTAACTATTTCCTTGCGAGAACTTGATGTCTCAAATTACAAATATTTGGTCACCATTATCCAAGTTATTTGTACTGTTTGCCCTTCTTTTCTTCCTTTTTCTTTCAAATTGTTACGCCCCCAATTCTAATAATTGAATTAAGTCAAAATTTACACTATTTTAGTATTCTTGATCACCTCTCAGCTGATGCAATTAGAATTGTTTTGTATTAAATCTTGTTGTTATTGATTTAGGGGTCGCTTTTTATAATATTTTAATTTAAAAATATATCAAAATAATTTTTTAAAAAATTTACTTTTAATATTAACACAAAATGCAAAAATATAATTAAAATAAAAAAATTCAAAAATTTTTTTGAAAATATAAAAATAAATACATTTTATATTCGATAATAAATTTAGCCTGATGGTGTTTTCAAAACCCAATATCTAAGATAGAATGAAACATTTATATAAAGTAATTGAAGATAAAGTTAAAATGTCTTTTCCATTAAAAAAAAAACATTTTCATTATTCAAGTAAATGTAGTGAGTGGTAGAAGATATCAACTACGCTCCATTATGCAGATAGTTTTTATAGATTAGTGATAAGTCAACTTTTTATTTAGTTTTTGTTTGGTTCTTTAAAACGCATAGATCTAGCATAAATACTAAATTAGGTTATTTAAGCTTGGTAGTGGTAGTATGGATCTGGCGTACATGTTAGATTTAAGACGCATGGACTTGAGAATCATTCAAGTTCAAAGTGCTTGAACATAGTAATGCGTCAAGCCTAAGATAATATCGGTCAAACACGCATATCAGACCCAAGACGCTTAGACTTGATAGCACACCAAGTCCAACGTAGCGTGGGTTGGCATGCATGTTAGACCCGAGACGCTTGGACTTGGTAGTGCGCCAAGTTTAAGGTAGTGTAGGTCTGACACGCATGTCAGACCCAAGGTGCTTAGATTTGACAACTAGCTAAGTCCAAGATAATGACCATTCTCCCTTCTCATGTTCAGGGGAATGACAAACCTCACTTGGATCTAATCTCAATAAAAAACTTGATCTTTATAGGTTTAGGTACACTTGACGTCTTAAACTTTAATCTTCCTATGTCTTTTTAGATGTATAAAAGTTATTTGAGGACCCACCATATTCCCATTAGATAAGAGATATTTATTTCTTATCAATGTTATTAGGATAATTACACTGCAAACCTTATTTTTACAAAAAAAAAACTCATGAGTTATAGATATATCATAAGACCTTCAGCATAAAGGTTTACAATCTCCGATTAGTGTAAAACTTGATTAGAGACCTTCAGCACTGCTAACCCTTGTAGCATTTTATTTCCCCCCCGTCGTATAATTGCTCCGAGACCTTAAGACTCGATCTTTTGAGGAATATTTACAGCCCCCAACTCCACAACTCTGTCCCCGTAAATTAGACCAATTGATCTATGACATTTCTCACTTGTTGAGATTTTACATAATAGATAGTGGCTCGCTGTGGAACATCAGTATGCATTTGACACCAGAGGTGGATCGTGTGTGTGTGTGAGAGAGAGAGAGAGAGAGAGAGAGATTGAAATTGCATTTAGCATTGATGTAATCTTGCGTTTTCTAATTGTTTTTTTATTTGTGTTGATGTAAAAGATGAATAATAAAAAAATTTAAAAAAATATATTATTTTGATATATTTAACAAAAAATACTTTAAACTGTAATCATTATTACACTATCAGATACCCGCTAAATAAAATAATGGAATGCATAGAAAAAACTCAATTTAGAGAACAAGAAGCTCTTGAAGGAGAAAAGGAGAGATTCAGAGAACATTAACCAAAGATTTCCTTCGTTTTTGGAAAGCTGGCTAAAAATATATCAGTGGAGTGAGGCTAGAAGTGTTCTTGAACTGACATGAGTCTTCCCAAGGACGGAACATCCCAAAAGCCTTTAACTTCTGGAAAGGGAGAGATCACTTATTTGTAGTTTTTAGCATGGCCTTTGGAAAGCTAGCTCTTCATTTTCTCTCTCAGCAGTTTCACCAAAATCCTGGATTTGTGTGGAAGGCGAAGAGGGTTCCAAGAATGTACAAAAGAAAATATTGTGTAGAATGGTGTAAATAAAATATTAAAGAAAGGCCATTGTAGCAGCTATTTGTATCAATTTGAGAGCTGATTCACTTCTAAAACTAAAGCGGAGCATTTCGACTATAATTTTTAAAAATTTTAATTTTTTTAAATTATATATATATATATATATATATATATATATATATATATATATATATATATATATATATATATATTTTTTTTTTTTTGTATTTTTTAAATATATATATAAAAAATATATATA
>Ga0325403_1000783_pt1 | contig 24289 bp, 21 predicted proteins | sample PopdelMetagenome_19_FD_205665 | JGI IMG/M metagenome (GOLD analysis project Ga0325403, IMG submission 205665) | Populus deltoides microbial communities from Bellville, Georgia, United States - Xylem-PdKOR-R4 | ecosystem: Host-associated > Plants > Phyllosphere > Stem > Wood/Secondary xylem... | reverse complement strand
AAAAATAAAAAATAAAAAGCCGCATGAAAACACGTAGCTTAATAATGTAAACGATAATTACTTGGCTGTAATTGCTATGTTTAGCACAAGCCCTCAAAAACTATACTTGCAAGCCCTTACCAGTTGTCAACTGAAGAATTTTCTTGGTAACAAACACACATTTGAAGACTTCAGTCTAAAAGCTCCTCCTTTGTTAAGTTTGAACTTGTATTTCTTATTAATCTGTCACATTTCATTGAGGAGAACATAGACACAAAACACATGCCAGGAGGCCAAAAAAGAAGACAAAATAAATCTTTACTTGTATTTCAAGTAAGGGAGGGAGGCTAGATAAAGGTGCATCGATTAAAGAATGCACCTGTAATTATGGTTATTCGAAGAACTTTTTCTTATGGAAAGGTTTTCATTTTTCCCATTTTATGTAGGCACTACAATTATTGTGGCAAAACAGCAAAAAAAAAAAAAAAAACAGACAATCAACCAATTTGATATGGCAGAGAGAGGTTTATGAAAATAGAGTGCCTGATTGTTGCTTCTACACAACTCGCTTAACAGCTGCATGCATAGCATCTGCAAGATGAGGGACTGTCTTAGAGCTCAAACCAGCCATGCTAATCCGCCTGCACAAGATCCATACATTCCCGATTAGAAATATTCAATACCGCTGTGAAAATTCAACCTAGAACCATAAGCGCATGCTGCCGTAGCAGGGGACCTGAAAACCAGGTCTGAATGCATCTCTGGACCACATTAACACCATATTCCAGAGAGGGAAAAGTTTGAGGGAGAAAAAAGAGTAAAGGGTATATCTTTTGTTTGGTGAGATGGAAAAGCAGAAGGATGGATGGTATGAGGGAATCATCCCTTTTCATCCAAGACGTAAACAGGGTAGGTAACTTATGTAAAGATAATCATCAGTGTTCAATTTTAACAGGTTTAATTTCTATTATTACAGCATCAATACTCCACCTATAACTACAAGGGGGTAGAGATGACCAACTAAAGCATGCCTTATTTCCATCTTAATCCTTCCTACTAAGCATACTTTTTTCCTAATCCTCCAAGTTCTTGACCACTCCTGCCAAATAAATTGATAGAAATACACAACAATTTCTTTACGGGGTAAACTACGGGTTTTGTTTCAAATGCGCATCAGCATCTTTTCCAAACACCAACCGAGCTTTCAATGTGCACCGTACATAGTTAAACCAGCATAAGATTTTGAACAGATTTCTCCCAAAATGAGAGCTATAAAGTAGTAGTGTGACATAACATATCAGATGCGGGCTTGGTTTGTTCTTTAATATACAAGAATAACACAGGTGACTGTAAGGAATAGAGCTTATTACCCATCTGATGTCATGTAGATGTGGTACTCTTTAGTCATGAAAGCAACTTGCTTAGTGTTCAGTCCAGTGAATGTAAACATTCCAATTTGTTTAACAATGTGACTCCAGTCACCGGGTGTCCCTGCAAAACAGGATGAAGATAAAAATATAGAAATTAAAATTCCAGCCAAGGGTATGGAATAATAAAACCACCAAAGCACCGATAACCCCCCAAGATCCATCACAGAAAATTATGACAGAAATAAGAAAACCACTAGAAGAACAAGGGAGGTAGAAGAAACACATTAAGTGACTACCAAACAGAGAAGAGAAACTCAAGAGTGGCTCACCTCTAGCATGCAAGGCTTCAAAGAGTTTCTGGCGCATGCTGATTATACGGTCAGCCATAGCCTTCAACTCGATTGTCCACTCATTGTACAAATCCCTGCGTGCAAAGCAGAAAGAATTTGAAACAGAATATATGAACATGAAATCCACCCCACCTGGCTGTGGAAAAATGTTATTTCACTTCTAAGATGGAAGGAAAGAATAAGAAGTCCAGTGCAACTAGTGTCATTTGAGTTCATACATTTTTCCAATAGAAACAAAATTAGAAATCCGTGTTTTCTTTCCTTTCCAGATGGTACAGGAAGGGTAGTCAGTTTATGTAATTACCTGTCCTTTAGAATAGCAGCCACAATAGATGCACCATGAATAGGTGGGTTTGAATACATGGGTCTAATCACAAGTTTCAACTGGCTTTCAACCCTGCCTGCAACATCAGCTGTCTTGCAAACCTGTAAAGAAATGAATGCTGTGAGAAAGACAAGTCGGAGCTTGATAAAATCATGGGCTTTCCAGCACTCCACTAACATGAAGAATCCTCACTGATATTAGCGGAACTATAAATTTGTTTGATTTAAGAAAAATGTATCAGACAGAAGAATTTAGAGTACTTTTTTCAATTAACTAACACATGCTCAGAATATGTCATTGGGTTTCAGTCATACAATGCTCAAAGCACCAATGCGCTCCCCATATAGCCCCATGTTCTTTGCATAACTCTGAGCTAGAAGAAGTTCACCACCATCAGCAACAAACATGCGAACAGGCTGTGCATCAGCATCCAGACTTCCGCTTGCAAAACCCTGGGGTGCCAAATAAAACAAGTTAGATTGATATGAGATGATGCCAAGCATCATTTTCTATTGTTTTTGACAAAATCCTCGTGGGGAAGGAATCCAAAACTTCTGTTGTTGCAAAAGAAGCAGCCGACCTGATAAGCACTATCAAAGAAAGGCATCAACCCTTTTGACCTCATCAACTTCCTGATCTGCTCCCACTGCTGAAAAGTTGGATCAACGCCCGTGGGGTTATGAGCACAGGCATGAAGAAGAACAATAGCTCCAGATGGGGCAGAATTAAGGTCTTCCACGAGGCCTATTAGCCACAGTAAAAAATGAACAGAACATTACCACACATAAAAACAACAGTTAAATAAATTAAGACTAACAATTCCTCTACAAGATACGCAGGTAAGAAGAATGAGAAAAACTAGTCACAAACATTATTTAAGGAACATTTAATTAAATCCATTAAGCATCATGCAGCTGAATGGGAGAAATTGAGTGCAACACAAAGTATTCCATGGCAGATATTTATCCGGAGAAAGTAAGCACCCATTCATTGTTGGAAATCTAGAATTGTACACAAAAGGAACAGCAAAATCAAACGAATAAATGGTTGCTAGCTTATATGGAGGAAGATTCCAAACCTTGGAAATTCAGCCCACGTGTTGCTGGATCATAATAGCGGTAAGTTTTGACAGATAACCCTGCCAAAGTGAAAATTTTAGGGTGGTTTCCCCATGTTGGCTGGGGAATGTATATTGTCCGCTGCAGACAAAATGACAATAAAAACAAAATGAATTCATCTTCCTACCGCTAATAATGATCCAAAAATGGTTAAATGAGAAAGAGCTTTACTTGATGATGGTGTTTTGCCAGAAATTCAGCTCCAACACGCAATGAACCAGTGCCAGACAAGCATTGAACTGTTGTAACCCTGTTCTCTTGAATTGCAGGGCTATTTGCAATGGGGAAAAAAAGAGAGAACAGAAAACAAGCAATTAGGAACAACCTCAGCTTATAATAATAAAGCACATGAAGGACGCAAATAGCAAAATCCAAAACCAGGAAAGGGCGATCAATACCAGTTGGCACCAAACATAAGCTTAGCACTCAATTTATTGAATTCTGCCAATCCAGTAATAGGAAGATACTCCTTAACTCGCGACCTATACAGAAGTCAGTAAATAGAAGATCAACCACAACATTACATCCATGTTAGACTTGCGATGTCCAAGAAACAACAATTAGAGAAAAATCTCACCTGTCATTAACAAGCAGCTGCTCAGCTTTTCTCACTACATTCAAAACAAGAGGCTTTCCTTCCTGTTAACAATCACAAAAATCGTAAAATCTGGCAACATGAGCCTAAACCCACTTAATTACAACAAGGGTTTTACTTATACATACGCGTAACAACATCTTTGCTAGAAAAGTTTCAATATTTATCACGATCCAACAAAAAAGTACCACTAAAATAACACAACTTAATCCAAAAAGAAAAAAGAAACTTACTTCAGTTCTATAAGCGCCAACACCCAAATTGAGCTTAACAGGACTGGGATCTTTGTTATAAGCAACAGTCACCTATAATTATTCATCACCAGAAAAAAAAAATCATAAATAAATAAACAAAGCGGCAATCTTTCGATCTCCCCAAGACATAACCAATCAAAATATGACAGCTGGGCAAAAACAAAGAGGGGGTTCCATTTGATCACTTACACCGAGGATGGGGTCTTCAGGACCGCGAACAACATGGGAGAAAACAGAGTTGCTGTCAGAACCTGAGGTAGGAAAAGCCGAAATGCTGTCGTTCTGAGGGTCCATTTCAACGCCAACAAGGTGTCTTGCTAATACGCTAATTCTGCGATCACTAGAAGAAGATGGTGATGTCAATTCTGGGTTCATTTTGCTTTGTAGTTTTTGTCGAAAAATTCTTTGGCTTTCTTGATTTGGCTTCTTGAAATTCTTGATTTCGAAGTGTTCTGTTCTGGGATCCTGTCTTCTAGTAAGAGAGATATATGAGAAAGCTTCTTATAGCTTACGCGGCGAAAGATGAAGGTAGTTGTTTCTCATCTTTCTTCTTTGAACGGACAAATTTTCTAATAAAAACAAAAAAAGAAAAGAAAAGAAAATAGCTGTCATTAAAAGATCATCAAAGCCCTCGAAGTTTAAATTACTTCAATTACAGCATCTGTTTGTGGTTATCTAATCAAATCAAAGGATAGATGCTAAAATGATTTTTATATATATATAAATGCATAGTTTAAATATAAATGGATTACCTAAAATATAATTAAAATAAGGATTATTTTTCTTATAAGAAAATAATCTAAGAATATCTTAACTATTAGATTAACAAAACGATACAATAATGGATAATAATAATAATAATAATAATATGTCTTAGTATAAATAAAGTCCTCTTATCAAAATATAATTATATTTTTTAGATTAAAAATAATTACATGATGGACGCGTGACAAAATAATTGATTTTAGATTTTAATCTCGATATGAATTATGGTAATCGTAATGTTAGATGGGTGATGATTGGACATGAGATTGGAAATGACAGGTCATTTAGGAACTGCTATGAACTCTGGTTATTATTCAAGGACTGATTTACAGACAGCTCAAAATCTTGTCTCGGTTCCGTTCTAAAAGAAGGTGAAGCGGGGCCCAATGAAACTGATATGACACGTAAGTCGAGGAGATAGATATGGGCACCCGCCACATTGGATAATATTTCATCATCTCCTACAAATTGAATTTTTGGACATGGATGATCGAGGTATTAAATTCAGATCGTTCGATGAATCGACACCGTAACCCATCCATCTAGAGCCTCTCTTGAGTAGAGTTTTTTTTTTTTTTTTTTACAAATTATCCTGAACATTGACTTGAATTAATTTAAGAATATTGACTTGAATTAATTTAAGTGACTCGATGGATTAATCCTTGACTGGATTATTCTGACAAATTCAAACGAGTTTGGTTTAATTATAAAGATTTTAAAAAAAAAATCTTATTTAAAAAATATTATTTTAATTTTTTTAAAAAATTATTCGAAACATCAATGTTTGAGGGACCAGTGACTTGAAAAGAGCCAAATCTTGAGTTGATTTTGACAAATTTGGATCTAGTATTTTAATTCATTCTCAATTTTATCTTATGCTTTTTCTATGTGTGAGTTTTTTTTAATAAATATTTTTAAATTATTTTTATTTCTTATTTTTTCATTTTAGATTTTTTTTATTTAGTATAGTTAGTCTTTTGTAGTTTTTTTGGAAGGAAGTAATTTTTCTATTTTTATTTTCTAATGCAATATTAATAGAGTTTTATAATTTTTTTATATAAAAGATTATAATAACTTTTTTACAGACCAAGATGAAGGAAAATTAAATATTTTTAAAAATATCTCATAATACCAAATCTTATTATTTTTTATCCTCAACAACAATTTGTTGATATCAAATTTTAGTGGCTATTTGGTTGCACGGTTGCTTCTGCGTTTGAAGCAACCATAGCAAAACAAATGTTTGGTAAAGTTAAAAACGCAATTTATTTTTGGTGTAACCCAGTGCATTTCACGTTTAAAACGCAGGTTTTATCAATGCAGTTCTTGGCTGCTTTTTTTCTTAACTGTTTACTTTTTTAAGTGAACAGTTTTTTTTTAAATCAATGCAGTGAATTATAAATTCACTCACATTGTTTATTTTTAAGTGAATTTTAATTCACTCGCACTATTCATGTGAACAGTTTTTTTCTTTCAAAAAACCAGTACAGTGAGTTATTCACTCGCATTGTTCACGTTGACGTGAACAATAATTTTTTTTTAAAAAAAACTAGTTTAGAGTAAATTAAATTCACTCGCACTGTCATGTAAACAATATTTTTTTTCCCCGAAAAACTAGTGTAGAGTGAATTAAATTCACTCGCACTATAATCTCAATTTTATTCCTAATAATATTTTATCTAATTTTATTGCACGCTCAAAAAATCATGAAAATTATAGTTCTTATCAGATGAATTTTGTATTTAATGGAATTGTAGATAGTTTAATGAAATAATAAAAAATATTTTATATAAAGTATTATTTATTTCATGATGTAATAGTAGTAATTAAATCTATAATATTTAAATTTAAAACCATTAATATTAATATATATATTTTTTACTTATTTTATAACCTCAATTTAAAAAGTATTTTTAACCAAACACATCAAACTAGTTTTTGTTTAACCTCAATTTTAACAACAATTTTAACCAAATATATATAAATATCAAACCAATCTCAACTAAAAGTATTTTTTATAAAATAATTTTTTTCAAACCATAACTATAAAAGCTATCATAATACCTATCACATTTAATCGATGCTTATGCTTAAAAAAAAGGTATGTTGGATGTTTTTCATACTAGCGGATGGTTTCTAACAAAGTAACTTCTACCTCAAACAATTTGAACTTTGAGAACAAACTCCTTTTAATCTAAGGAAATTGATGCATAAACTTCTTGAAAAAACAAATATTTTCTTAATTATTTTTATCAATTCCTTTTTAGTTTAAAAATTTTATTCTTTTCTATTTAAATAATATCATTAAACATTTTTAGTTTTTATATTTGAAGAGAATAATTTTTCTATTTTTATTATTTTCTTATTAGGACTTTCATTTTTTTAACATAAAAGGTTATAACAACCTTTTAACAAGAGAAACTTGAAAATCCTCTATTCTCCTCCTCCACTTTTAGATCCCTGGCCAACCACTCCAGAAATTCAGGATTCAATTCATGGGCTCATTGTCCAGACCATCATTGGCCTTTGCCCCTTTTTATATGATTGATGACTTAATTAATTCTGGATTGTCAAAAGAAAAAAGAAACAAGGGAAGAGATTAATTAGTTCTGGGACACACAAGAAAAAAAGCTTTGGAAATAAACGAGCAAAGTCCCTAACTTGATGGGAACCAATTCCTGATAATCTCACAGCATTGCTGCATTACAGCTTTATAAATTGATCCCTGTAACAGCTGAATGAATTGCATCAGCTAGATAGGGGACTGTCTTAGCACTGAGGCCTGCCATGTTGATCCTCCTGCACCATGGAAAGAGGTGAGGTTATAGAATATCCTAAGCCTTCTTCTAACCCTGACCTCTTGCATGGATTTGCATGCACCAAAAACAATTAGCATGGCATTCAAAAATTTCACTGATAGGATCATGACTTAGTCCATTTCATCCTCAGAAATTGTTTTGTTCAAAGCTACTAATTGCTAAGAATCTTTGAAGGACAGGGATAAATGTAGCTACCCATCAGATGACATGTAGATATGGTACTCTTTGGTCATGAAGGCAACTTGCTCAGCATTCAATCCTGAGAAAGTATACATCCCAACCTGCTTCATAATGTGGCTCCAGTCCCCAGGTGTACCTGATGAATAAGCAAAACATGTTCACTTCCTTGAGAACTACAAGCAGACCAATAGAAGCTAACCCTAAATCACCTTTCTAAAGCATAATTATGAATAAGAGCTACATATCAATCTTCAGAATGGTTTTGCAAAGACAAACACCGAGACACACAGATGGAAGACAACATTGCAAGTATTTCTGGTTCTCTCTTTACATGTTTACTGTTTCAAAGATGCAAGCTTATTAAACTTTGGTTATAACTAAATTTGGTTGCATAAAAAATAAATTCGTATAACACATAAAAAATGAATTAAGTAGCCTTACCTCTATCACGCAAAGCATCGTAAAGTTGCTGGCGCAGGTGAATAATACGATCAATCATTGCCTTCAACTCAACAGTCCATTCATCAAACATTTCCCTACAGACATAGTAATAACAGACTTAAAAGAGGAGAAATATTTAACTTTCTGGTTTTCTCATCAAGGTGCATCGTGACTCATTTCACACCAGTTATGATCTTCTCTATTTCATATTGCAGTGTTAATCATTATGTTTAATCTTCCTTATTCATCTAGTTAAGTTGCATCATCAGTTCTTCATTCCAAAACATAAAACATACAAATTCTAAAACCATGTTTTTACCATGGAACATCAAACATATGTAGTTGATCCCAAAGACGATATGTCATGTGCACACTTATATTTGCATGAACAGAAGACACTCTCTAGTGGACGATAGAACTCCCAGACTCAAAATGTTGCTGGCTAACTTGCCATCAGAGAAACATACTACTGCTACCATACCTGTCCTTCAATATAGCAGTCACAATGCTTGCCCCGTGAATTGGTGGATTTGAATACATAGGTCTGATCACAAGTTTCAGCTGGCTCTCAACCCGCTTCGCCACATCTGCTGTCTTGCACACCTATAAAATGGTCAACATGAGAGGAAGTCGTTGCACAGACCCAGGGAAATAAATAAAGTTTTGCGTGCAAATCTATAAAAATGCTGATTACGAGAATAACAGAAAAGTTTAATTAGTTAACAGAGTTTTTGAATCACAGACCAGGTCAAACTGATGGAAGTTTATTGCTAGAGCCTTACAATGCTAAGTGCCCCAACACGTTCTCCATAGAGTCCCATAATCTTTGAATAGGAGTGAGCTACAAGGCATTCACCACCATCTGTAACAAACATTCGAACAGACTGCGCATCCATATCCAAACTTCCGCTTACAATGCCCTAGAAGAGTGAAATCATGTAGTTAAAAAAACAAAGGAACAGGAAGTATATGAAGAATAGTTGGAGATTTGAGCTTCGATGTTTGTCTACCTGGTAGGCATTATCAAAGAAAGGTAGCAGTCCTTTTGATCTCACCAACTGTCTAATCTGCTCCCACTGATGAAGAGTTGGATCAACACCAGTAGGGTTATGACTGCATACTTGGAAAAGCACAATGGCTCCAGAAGGTGCAGAACCAAGGTCATCCAGCATTCCTACCCAGTAAAAAACCAACGAAAAGTTGAAGCCAAAAACAAACGAATAACCATATCTGACACCAGTCTCTTTTGTGAGGGCCATAATTGCAGCTTTATTATATATCATTCTTTTTTAAAAGGCAACAGATCATTAGATATGAACAAACTATTGCAATAAAAGATTTATAGTTAGGAAAAGCATAAGATTTAAAATCAATCTAGATTATGGTAGCTTTAGTCATTTAGAGAATAGAACAGTTGAGAAATAAAGCTTAACATTGTTCACAAGAAGTATCATTCAAGGTGACATAAATTGATGGGCAAAAGTAGTAGAAGGCAAGAAGTTCTGCAAAAGAAGCAATAAAATTCCTAAACTAAACAAACCTTGGAAGTCCAGCCCTCGTGTTATTGGGTCATAGTAACGGTAAGTTTTCAAAGTTAGACCAGCTGCTAAGAAAAAATTTGGATGGTTTCCATATGTTGGCTGGGAAAGATAGACTGTGTGCTGCAGATATTATAAAAAAAAAATGTCGCGGACATGCGATGATCATAATAGTCGATAACAGGAAAAATTAGCAAAAGAAACAGGACATTAATCTAAGTATGAGAAAAAGAAACAGGCAATTGAGATGAGCACTTTACTTGGTGGTAATGCTTTGCTAAAAAATCAGCTCCAGTCCTCAGTGAACCACAACCAGCCAAGCATTGGACTGTAGTCACTCTGTTCTCTTTCATAGCTGGGCTATTTACAAATTACAATAAGATGGAAGTATCAATAAAAGGCAGCTCTATTCCTATAAAGCAGAGTTTTAGTCGCAACCAACTTGTAAAATAACACAACTAAGTAAACCAGCTACCATGATAACATCATAATAGAAGTTTGTAGCAAAATGCATTCAAATACACACACAACTTGGAAGCCATGAGACAACGTTTTAAGCTTTTGTCCCCAATTCAAAAAAGTTAAGACATTTGGTTCCTTGCAATAAATCTAACACAACTGCATGCAGGTTGCGATTATTGTACCTGTCAGCACCGAAAACAAGCTGAGCACTCAATTTATTAAATTCTGCCATTCCAGTAATAGGGAGATACTCCTTAGTAGCAGACCTGAATATCATAAAAACTTGAATTTCAACCACATTATAAAGTTGAGTTTGCAACAATTAACAATAAAGTACCTTACACATCATCAAGTAGTAGCTTCTCTACTCGTCTAACCACATTCAAAACATGAGGTTTTCCATCCTGTTATCACATCAATAAAGCCAACCCAAAATAAACCAATTTCGACAATATTAAACTACAATGGAAGCAAAAGGCACTCCTACACAGTTCAGCACTTTCACAAATTTATCAGCGCTAACTAATTTGCAATAAACGAGATTAACCTCCGTCCGGTAAACACCAATACCCAAATTCAGCTTAACTGGGCTAGGGTCCTTGCTATAAGCAACCATGACCTGTTCATTTATAACATATAAAAGGCATAAATGATCAAAAAAATCAAAACCCACCAAGCTATAATTAACATTCTTTGAAAATTCCACACGATACTTAAATTTCTCTGTACAATTTAACTGTACAGCACAAGTAATTCCTAATCATTTATCATTCTCAGACAGTGCAAAGTTTCTGGTTAATAAAATGGCTGCATTCATCAAGCAATAATACTATATACAAGTAGTTGAAAGAAAGAAATGAGAGTAAAGCAAGAAACAAAGACTGTGACTATAAAGACTACTGACAAAAACGATGATGAGAGTAAAAACCATGTGAGAATAGAAGAAAATATTACCGCATAAACTGGAACATCAGGAGCTCTAACAACATTTTCAAACACAGAGTCTCCATTGCAGTCCTTGCTTGTTGTCTCCTTGGTACTCAGAGATTCCATGGGGTGAGAGTTTCTGTTTTTGCTACTGTTTCTGCTGCTTCTGTTACTGGTTGTCTTGGCTGTGTCCGCATAGCTTGTCTAGTGTCACTTATAGAAGAACCACCCTGGACGTCATTTATTGGATGACGTGTCGTCTGTCTTTAAAGTCTAATCACCTTGCTACCTACTTTTTGTCGTCTATGGTCTCTGGAGTCAATCAATTACTATTATATTATTTCACAACCGGATTTCATTATCATTAACAAAAACTAACCGCGGACATATTTTGTTTTTATTACTCAGGGCATTTTGGTCTTTTAAATATTGTTTTTTCCGTTAATTTCATTGCCATAGTGGGTAGATTAGTCTTTTTAACTTAATTAATTAATTTTTTATTTAAAAAAGGACCTAACGCATGGATATAAGTGATGCATACAGCGTATTGCAGTGCCCAAATCATCCTTTTTATTAAGTGTCACTATTCTCTTTCTTCTGGTATGGCTCGTGTTAGTGACAATGAATTCAGTGATCATTTTTTTTCTTTTCTTTTCTTTTTTTTCTATAAAAAATGTTCCTTTATTCTTTTTGCTTTTGATTTTTCAATTTCAGTATTTATTTTTTTTCTTAGTTTTTTTATAAAAATTTTATTTATTTTCAATTTAGTTCTTCATTTATAATTTACCATATATTTATTTTTACAATTTGGTCCTTATTCATTTAATTTTTATTTTTTTCTCTTCTATAAAAATTTTATTGGTTTTCAATTTCATCCTTCAATTCAAGTTTATAATGGTTTAATTTTTTTAATTTGATCCTTATTTTTTTATTTTCTTCTTTATGTTAAAGTTTTTCTTTCTATTTAGCCCTTTGATCTAGTTTTTTTTATTACTCTCTAATTTATTTTTATTTTGATATTCACTCATTCATTTAATTATGATTTTTTTTAATTTTATATCATTTTATCTTATTGATTTTTTTCCGGTCTCATCCTTTGGCATTTGATTTGCTAGGGATTGAACTTCACCGTTTTTTTCGAGTCACGAGTTTGAAAAGTTAATATGAGTCAATTTTATTTTTTTTACTTATTTTCTTTTCCGATTTCTTCATTCAAATTTTTTATTTTTTTAAAAAAAGGCCTTCTATGAGGTTAATCCTGACTTCATGAACAAGTTATGGGTTTCGAAGGATGACATAGTTTGACTTTGATTTTTTTTTCTAGGTCCTTTAATAAAATTGATTTATTTTCAATTTCATCATTGAAATTTTAATTTTTTTTTAAATTGGTCCTCCTGCTTTATTTTCACTTTCTTTTCTGTAAAGTTTTCTTTTGCAAAGTAGCAGGTTAGCCTGATTTGATGCAAATATTTTTTTATATAATTTTTCTTTTTGTTTTCATCACTTAACATTTTTTTATTGATAATTTTGCTTCGTTGTTTTTCTAGGTTTCCCTTCCTTGCGGTCGATCCAGGTCTCATGAGCACAATCACGAGTTTTGATAGTTCACATGGGTTTGGTTTGTTTTTATGTTATTTTTTAAAATTAATTTTTTTTAATTTCATCTTTCAACATTTATTTTTTTGAAAATTGATCTTTGTGTTTTTGTTTTTTTCTTTCCTTCACGTTTGTTTTTTTTATTATTATAAAATCAAGTGTTTTACTCTTAGCTAACTCTTCATAAATATCATTTTATTTAATTAGATATGTGTATAAACTTTTTAATTTATGTTTAAGAATCTTTTTATGTCAAAAAATGCAGTGAAAAAACTTTATTTATTTTTTTTATTGGATAAAAAAATATTTAACCCATGACATCACCCTGGTAACATGGCTGGTGTTGTTTGGATTAGATATTTTTTTGTTTATATTAAGTTATTAACATTAGAAAACTTATAAAATATTTAGCTTTTATAATTAGGTAGAGATTTGAATATCAATTATAGTTATTGAACTCAATATCATAATATGGTGATCAAGAAATTTCCATAGAGTTTTATTTGGAATTATTTTTTAAATTAATCCAATTAAATTTGAATGATCTGACAAATTAATTTGTCATTCATTTTACCTAATTAAACCTCATTCAAATTTAATTGAATCAAACTATTTTTATATATAAAAAAACCATGTCATTTTAAACAAAAATAATTAACCTAAATTGACGAATGACATGCTAAGCAACCCATTAATCCATACCCTAAATCAGTTAATAGTTAATACCCCTAACTCATCTAACAACTATCATCATGATAGCGATATTTTAGAGTATATATACATTCTTGATCAACAATTGAATATAAAGAATTTATTATATATACTAGTTGCTAGATGATATGGTCGTAGGATTGAATAATTATTTTTGGAAGGTGAACATAGAAAAGGAAAGGAAACATGATGCGAGAAAAATATGGTGATGGGAACCATTGTACTAGATTATTTAAAGTTGGTGTCGAAATTTATATGGTGAGACATGGAAGCAACTTTGGGAGCATCTCTACGCATTTTTTCTAGCCAGGCTTTCATTGAACCTACAAAATTTCTCCATACATTGTATCTTAAGCATTGGTACAATGTACAGAACTTGCAAAACCTTTTGTTGTGCTCAACTGAAAGAGGGTGGAAGGGAGATTAATAAACAGTGTATGTTCTCTGAAATCTCCTTCTGAGTAAGCTCTTAAAACGTGACAAAAGGCTTCTTAGTGCATTTCCTCCTCCTAGAGGTACACTGGTCCCACATCTTCTGCAAGCATGTCCTGGTCTCTCTGCAAATCCAGGTGATTCTGCTGGCACCAGAAAGGATTGAATAAAAACCGAGGTATCCACCTCGAGAAAGTCAGTTCTTGGCTCGCTACCTACTGCCCAAAGAATGGCAGCAAGTATAACGACACTGCTCTGCAAAATGATAACTACCAATATAAATTCCTGTGTCCTTCTCAGGAGAGAACAAACTAAATACTCTAATGACTAAAGTTTTGATGAACTATCAAGCCTTTTGTGTTAGAGTTACCTGAGCCACCAAAATCAAGATCGTGATTGCACGGCTTATCTTTACATGGGTCAATATAAACATCTCAAAGTACGTGTTTTTTTCGCCCGTGTATGCAGAAATTTTCTGTAAAAGAAGACTAGGATAAATATGACATGAGAAGTACAGTCTTGTTCGCAAAATGTTTACGAATTAAGTACACCATGGAAATTAAATTCATGAACAAGCAGCTTATGACCAGCATCTGGGCATCATATCGAGACTCGAAAGTAGGCTCAGGGATCATATAGATTGCGTATTAAATCAGACTTGAGTTCAGACTATTCTGCAGAACAAGCCAAATGCAGGGTAAAGGGGATGTGGAAACCACACCTGTCCTTCCTAGCTTCAAGATAATGCGAATTTACCAATAACTAAACCGTAGATGCTAATCTGTGTCTCAAAATGGTTGAGATAAGCTTTGACCATATTATGGTCACATTACTAAGAGCATCTCATTTATATATTAATCAGATAACTTAGCGCAAGCATACCTTTCCCCAGTCCGTCTTGAAGAAAATCGCGAAGACCGCGGTCGCCTCAAGGGAAAGAAGGCAGCAGATGGTAACAATGTACTGAAGTTTAAGTCAAGGACGGAAATTATATGTAGCAGACTTAAATGTTACAAGCAACATGTAACCATAATGGATGGCGAGCTTCCTCTAGAAGCACAGATAATGAGCTTATATTAAGGATGTCATGATCACTGGTTAAGCAGTCCTCGAAAATGATAAGGCTTGAAATGCTTCAGAATGTCTTTTGTTCTTTCTAGTTTTGTTAATGATAAGCAGAAAGGATACGAAAAGGAGAGTAGAATTGCTGATGCAATTAGCTATAATATGACCACCGACAGTGCTTAAGCAGACAACAATTCCCACTCCTAAAAATGTGAATATAAACCTGAAACCAGGAAAAAAAAAAACAAAACTTGTTAGAATTCCGAGGAGCCATTCCTTGGATCTCTTGAATCAACCATGAATTGATATGTTCCTTCCTCTATGAATGATATAATCTCAATTCATCGAAAAGGAAAAGGATTCCATGAAGTGATGTTTGAAGGAACGTGTGTGTAGTTGAGAAGAATAAGAGGGGATGAGAAACATACCATGGTGTTAGAGGAGATTGCCTATGAGGGAACTTAGCAATACCTTGATCCCATTTCTTTTCCAGCCAAAGTGAATATATGATGATTCCAGTCCCACACAAGAGCATCATCAGGTTGACTATCCTGATTGAGTTGCGCAAGCAACACCTTGCACACTTTGTCATTTCTGGTATTGAATCTACCTGTGTTGAGCAGCTATCATAACCAATATTGGTAGGCAGAAGAATAATAAGCTCCTCTCAAGCTTATTTCCCATTTGAAACACAAGTGCCGCCATGCTCTGCTGAACTGGTGTAGAAAGGGAGAGGGGGTTGGTGGTCCGTAAGCATGTGCGAAGAGTGGGTTCTACTGATATTGTTTTGGTGGTTAATAGACACACAGAGGGTGTTCCTGGTGTGATTCTTTGCATGCAAGAGGGTAGGAATTGCACTTCCTTTGAAAGGTAGATGAGAGATGCACATCAAGATATACAGAAACCACCAAGCTGAAGGCAAACCTAACAGTCAAGTATGCATGGAGCGACAATAAGTAACACTCAAGAGTCCAATATGCTTTTCTTTCCATAAAGACTAGGTTAGGAAAAATCAGTACCACAATCTGTCAAAACAATGAAATGCAAAAATAAAATAAAATAAAATTTAAAAGGTGTTAAATTTTAAATTTACTTTCTAAAAATTATCAGTTTGAATTTTACAAATTTTAAAGCCACTAAAAGCTTATATAATCATTAATTTTAGGATCTATAAGATTAATCAAGATACATACAAGCTAATTCGGATATCATATTAATTAAAAAATACTAAAAATAAATAAATAAATAAATAAAATACAACATAAAACACCTGTACGGTACACGCAAGGGCCAGTAAAAGTTAGAAAGGGAAGGCTTCCTGTCTGTCCAGCACAAAATCTAGAGGCAGAGAAGACAGCCCACATGTTGAAAGCGGGATGCCTCGCAGGTGGTCCCGAGACATTATAGAATGTTCGTGACACAATGTTGATTGGAATTTTTTTGGAAAAAACTTAATTGGAGTTTTTTTGAAAAAAAAACCTAGTATGACTAAAAATTTCAGCCGTGAAAATTTATTTGTGAAAATAATATAATTTATTGAGACACAGGTATCGCGTGCAAGATCTTAATGGCATAAATATTTTTATAGCCTTTAAACTCTATGCAAAAAAAATTTTTGATTGGTCACGCATGTGCATCTCACTGTGTTATTTTTATAAATAAATTTGCAGCTGTGCTAGCTAAAATTAGATTGCCCTCAAGTTCTTGACGGCGAGACAGGCTTACTTGCAAGGGCTGCATTACCTCGTTCTTGACTCTAACAAATTGGCGGTACACATGATCAAGCAATCACATCCTCGCAAAGGCACAAGGAGAAGGAACAGTACAGTGGTGCAACAGGCAGAGATCCTAACCATTTCATGAAGCGAGTACCAGTCTAGATAATGGCTGGAGTGGAAGGTAGCAATCTCTGCCACTTTCAACTGCAATTCAATAAGGGCCTCTCTCATGCCCACAATTTTTGTTTCCATTACAGCACCTGGTACTTGTTCATTTTTCCAGCAATTAATTAACAGCCTAAACTGCTGGTAGTCCTGGGAGGACAGCATCCCATTATAGTAGTTAATAGCAATGAACAAGCTAGTCATCCTCCTATAATAGTTAGCTGCACTGGACAAGAGAGTCATCGGTCCTGGGAAAGAAAAGAAGAAGAGGACTACCTTTGAAAAGAAAAAAGCAGCATGTTAAACTTGCTTCACAAATCGGATTCATTGCTACAGCATGATGCTGTTTGTTAGGGTTAATGAATGTAGGTGCTAGGCACTAGTCTAATGCATGATGTACACTATACTATTCATGGTAGAAGCATAAACCATTCCAAGTACAATAATAATGCCCCTTGTATATTTCATGAATTGTGAGAATGACATGGCGACAACATTTTTAAGGATCCCGAAAGCCAATTTCTCTCTTCTTCTTTTTAGGGGGGGCAGAACTAACACAGTTGCACTGATTCAAAATTTTAAAATAAATAAAACTGAAAAAATGCCAATAGATAACAAAATCTCAGCCAAACAAAGAGAATCTAGATGCAAGTTAAGGCAATACAAATTCTACGTTATAGGCCTCATTCCAGCTTTATCCGATCCATGTCATTTATCACCCCTTCAAACTGTATCATAAAGGAAAAGAAAAAAAATCATGACAGGCGAAGTTAAACACTGTTGTGAAAATTGGAACACCAGCAAATAAGAAAATGAGCATACCTTGACAATTTGCCGCAAAAAGTAATCACCATATCGCTTCACTGGTTTGGTGTCAACAACATGAATCATGTCCTGCAGTAGTAAAGCATTGTTTGAGAACAAAAGAGCAGAAATTTTCCAATAAATACCGCCAATTACTTCTTGCCTTTCCATAGTATATCTTGGAAGTATTTTAACTTGCATTGCTTAGTTGGATGTAATCAGTACATGCACACATCAAACATGAGTACATAAATGTATGGCTTATGGTGCGGACACCACAACTCAACAACAGCTATGATGGCGAAGAATTGGTTCTCGCCATAGTCAATTATATCATAGGAACCATGATTCTGTGCTATGATGACGAAGAATTGGTTGTTGCAATGGTAAATTTTCTCATGAATTGCTGAAAGGCTCGGTGATTTGTTTATTCAACGTTGTGAATAAAATCAACAAGTTCAGCTAGTTGCAAAGGTCCAAAAAGACTATCAAAACTCCAAGAACATGCTAATATGTCAATTTAACATCATATTAAATTCCATGCGCAACTTAAAAAAAGATCAACAACCTAGTCACATGCAAAAACACAAACCTCATCGATGTAGAAATCCACATCAGCATTAGATATAATCTTTCCCTCGGAATCAACAGCATGAGTCTTGTGCTTGTATGTCATCAGGATAGTCCTGTAAGATGTAACAGCAGCATGTTCAAGACATCATTTCCAATTATTAAAGGTTTAAATGAAATAAGCCTATGGAACAAAAACCTCACCTTAAAGTAGGTTCATCCACTTCCATGTAATTAGCAAGCTTCCCAAGGGATATAGTAGAATACACTTTTAGGAAGGTTCGAACACCTGACAACAATTGTTGCTGTTTTACTTCGTAAAGAAACAGTTTCAGTTGCAGTCTGTAAGCATCCTGCAGACATAAACAGCAATTTGTAAATATCATGTGCATGCAGAGGCAGAGAGGGTTTAAGGTTGAGGGCCTAGCAGGTCAGCTGCCAAAATGCTTGGTTCAGCCTACATCAAAACAGATAGAATGTAACTTCCTTGATATGCAGACATTACCTTTTAAGAGAGTAAATTAAGAGCGAATCCTAATTTCCCAATCCAGATAACTCACAAAGGGTACAGCTGTGTCTAAACCATATGGAATTTATAAGTGGTATCTTTGTCCATATAAAACATATGGCAACATGAATCAGATGACATTATTAAAAATACTTGTAGGAGAAAAATATGCTGCTTTAGAATGGTGTGACCACAGTCACTGCTATTTTCTTCCCTTCTACTCCTATTTCTGGCATTAAGAAAATTCTAAGTATCCACTTTGATATTATGTTAGCATCTGCATCACTATAACAAATTTATTTTAATAACATACAGCATACCTCAACTTCAGTGAAAGCATGCATATATAATTTAATTTGCAAGTGATTTCCATAAAGGTTAGATGGTCAATGACAAGAGCACCAAGAAATATGTGTGCTGTTCAAACATTCCTGGTAGCTCTGTTCATGTAAAATGTGAAAGCATACCTGGTTGTAGTTTACAAGAGGTTCTTCAAAACTTGGAGCTGAGGGAGTAATGAACTTAGGGCATGCATAAGAGAAGAGTTCATCGTAGAGAGAAAATGCCTCATCATCATATCTTTGCATTCTAGCCATCTTTTCACCATACTTCTCCCTTAATTGTGCATTGACTGTCTCATCCACAAGCTTCACTTGTGGGCAAAGTGACAGGCAAATTGCCAGCAAAGCATACATCTGCTCATTCTTCTTTAATATCTGCTCATACTGTGGAGATTTCTGATGATACTGCTTCGTCTTGTATATGTACAGGAGAATTTTATTGAATTCACGAATAGCATCCACATACCTATAAAAAGAAACAAAAAAGATGTTTGACATTAAAAGGACAGAAAAAAAAAAGGTTTCATTCAGGTAAAGCCCAGAACAATATTATATATGCAAACCAATAAACAAGAAGAAACAATGGGACTAACCTAAGAGATTAGATATTTTTATCCTTGGGTTGGAATGAGAATTGGGGAGTATGATTGAGAGTTTAGATATGGACTCAACAGGCTCACTTACTGTCTGGGAATACTCTAGTCTCTCTACTTCACATGGGTTTTTTTTCAAGTGTAATTCATACAAACCTGAGAGTTACTGGCATGATAGGCTTGAGCAAAATAGACCAACTCAAGGGAAATATAAGGATGGAGTCTTAAAACAAGAAAATGAAGAAAGAAAACAGATATATGCTGATGAAAAACCATAGTTAGTGCATACCTCCTCAACATAAGATTGGCAAAACCATAATGGTATATTGTAGCGATGTGGCTTCCTATGACACTGGTATAGACACCCTGTTGACTAATGTCAATGGGAAGCAAGCACTTCAGGCCAGTATGATAGTCACCCAGGAGGCAATGAACTCGCAGCAAACCAACCATACTGAAATACCCCAAAACCTTCAAGACATTACTGCCACCACTATAATCATACCCATCAGTAGCAGTGAATTGTTCAATACCTTCCTTCTCCTGCTCCAGTATCTGAATGATACTAGACTTCTCCACCAGTGCTTGCAAGAAGTTCAGCACTCCATACACATTCCAAGCCTGTACGTACACAACCCTTTAATTCTAATCCAATAATCCAAAATTAAATCCAACAAAAAACATCTGTAAAATAGCATGAGTCTAGTAATTATCACATTATAGCATCCATCAACATAAGCAACAGAAGGGCTAGTTCGGAATTCCATCTTGGCTCAAATTTCATTGCTCACCCCATGTTTCCCAAAGTCAAGATAAAAGGTGCAATATTCCATTCAAGCAATAAAAAAAAACCTGAAAAACAACCTTCCTAGTTCTAATTTTTCCTCTTTTCCGTTATTGTCTCATCAATTTTTATGGGGTAAATTCCAATTTCTCATCTCTGTTGAAAAACTAAACACCAATTTCCAACAAATAAAAGCCACAAATAACACTAGACTTAAGCATTGTTTCTCGCATCACAAATTCTGGGAAGAATGCGCCCTACAATTCACTGATTTATTTCCCTTTCCTTCCATAACAGCACCCAACATTGAAACAATAAAAAAATCAAATTAACATTATATAAAAAAAGCCATCCCCAAACTACAAGCAACAAAATCTTTACCGGATCAAATTGCCTCAAAAGGGCAATCTCTTGCTCAGTCTTGTTCTTCATCTTAGCTCTATACTGACAAAAACTCTGAAACTGATAAACAAACTCATCCACCATATCCCATAACCACTGATTCGGCAATTGCATGTTCACCACTCCATGCAACACCACCTGTCAAATCAAACAAACAAAAATTGTAACAATTATTACAAAACAGAAAAAATTGAAAAGAGAAAAAGAAGATAAATAAATAAACCTGAAAAAGACCACAATAATTATCCCAACTATCAATCCGCTGTTTAAGAGTGGGCGAAAGTCTTGCATACAGATGCCTAAACCACATCTCACGATAAAGCAAGCAAAAAACATGATCATTGTCGACATAATTTGCGACCGCGTCGACTGAAGGCCAAGGAGTGTCTTTGAAGAGATGGTCGGAGAGTGTTTGGAAAGACGTTTCATACATCTGGTGAATCTCGTACACATTTTTCTCTCGTATGTGTCTGTATAAGTGTGTTACGAAGGACTTGACGGAGTCCGGGACGAAGTTTGGGTCGTAACCTTGTGGACCAGTTTCTTCATCGTGTCTGCTAGGAGCGTCTTCGTAGTCGTACGATGCTGCCATGGTTGGAGAATTAGGGTTCGGAGGAAGCAGATTAGGGAAAGATAGAGAGGGAAGAAGAAGATGGGGGAGTGGGAGAGGCAGCGAGGGAGAGAAGCGGGGACGCACACTAGGGTTTAGTTATTACAGTTGGGCTTTTTAAAAGTTGTGATAAGGCCCATTAAGATTTTCTTGTCTTGGGAAGAATTGATTTTCTATGTTGCTCACAGTTTAAAGAAGAAATTTAATATATTTTTGTGGTTGATTTATTACAAATTAGCATTGTAGCTTGGTTGAAACAGGCGAGTAACTGTGTGAGGTGCAAATATTTTCTCAATTATGATGGTTGGCACTTTGCTGTTTTTTTTTCCATTTTTCCTTTGGTTTTTTTTTATGAACACTCTAGAAAAAAAATCATGATATTCATTTTCTTTGAACATGATTTTATTATATTTTTTATATTTTTTTAATCATATTTTTGAAATTTGGCTCGATACACCTAGAACTAGAACCAGATCAAGTTTATAAAAACAAATAGAAAAATACAAAAATTTAGATGACTCGATCAAAAATCATATCGTAATTTATTAACTATTTATTTTTTTACAAAAACAACATCATTTTGTTTTATAAAAAAAAAATAAGGATCAACTTGGCATGACCCAGTGACCTAATTAAAACCCGTGATCCAGGTCTTGGGTCGGGTCGACCACCGAGTTGAGTTTAAAAACTATGCTTTCAATTATACAAAATAAAATATAAATATATTATTTTAATTTTTTTTAGTTTATTTTAACCATCATAAAATATATTTTTTTAGCATAAACAATTTGAGATAAATAAAAGATGTGTTCACAGAAAAATTTATCTTTATGAAATAACATGTTAAAAGTAAAATAATATACATATTATTTATTTTATGTTAAATAATAAATAATAGCCGGTGTAATGAATTCCAAAATAAATATTCAAAACCTATTTTTTTTATAAATATCTAAATTTTTTATATCATGGAGCAATAATATATACATTGATACCCAACCATTGCCATCCCCGGTAACAAATTTAGCCAACGAAGTCACCTGAAAATTCAGCTGACATTTTGGGATGTGGCGGTGTAAAAAGAAATCGTATGAACAATCTGCTTGCTAGACCTGGAATTCTCGAGCTAATCAAATCACTAGTGGAATGTAAATGCTTGCTTTTTCATTAACTCTGGAGCCCAACATAAAAAGTGAAATCAACATTTAATTATTTACAACCTACATATCTACGATGACTACCTCAAAGGCCAAAAGTGCAACAGTGGGTATAGTCACATGGACATCATCATCAAAGCCATGCACTCACTGTTCGTCTCATTACAGTGTCAGCTGCTAAACTGGCTTCTGATAACCATCAGTTAACATGACAAGCTCCATACGGCCTCGATGCTGGACTTGAGAAAACTCTGCAAAAAAGCTACACATGCCACTTGACTTCAAGATCATATTCTTTGTCTGTTAGAAGAGGTGCGAGTGATTTGAGGTGATTCTGAATAATTGTCAGGTTCGTCTTCTTCATCAGAAGATAGGAGGGACGACCCCATCCAAGTCTTGAAACCTTCATTAACTCGTCTTTCTAGATCTGGAGTGACCACCATGGTGTTGGCTTCCAACATTTCCAGACCCAGGTTTCGACCACCAAAATAACTCTCGTCAAGAATCAGAGCAGCTTTCCTTCTTAAAAAGATGGCAGTTACTGCATATAAAAGGACTAGCCCCCATGTTGCAATCTCATAGCACCAAAACAAAGGCAATGAGCAACTACTCCCCAGTGTCAGGAGGCTTGAACCAAGAAACAGTGCAAGGAGACCAAAGATAATGGCAAAGACACTATTCAAAATGGACAGACATTGCACCCCACCTATATGTCAAAAACAGTTAAAGATACTCATCGATAAAATAATTGGGCAACACCTCTATGTAACACACAGAAAAGCAATATCATGAATATGCTGAAAGGGCAGGGCTTAAATAGTTGATCTTTGTTTCACTTTCCAGCAATATCATGGGAATTAGTTCAGCAAATTGAAGAGAGAAAAAAAGAGGGTTTACAGCCAGAATTGGCTTCCAGCAAGCAATTTGCAGAGCCAATCATCAATGATCAAGTCTTTTCGAGAATACTAGAAGTCAAAAGAAGGCCATCCCATTCTGATTAACTAGAGGATTAAAGTAATTAACGAGTCCATTGTTCCATTTGTTTATCATTTTGCTAGGAAACTGCAGTAAGCTTCTTGTTAATTTCATAGCTATGTAGCAAGCATTAAGCAACAAATGATTTGCTAAGAAGTCCTTATTTTATCAATTTCAACAGCAGTCTGTCAACCCATTGAGTCTTCAGTTTCTAACTTCATCAATGTTTCGGATTGCACAAATCAGTGTTAATGTCATTCAGCTGCCTCCACTTTATTTCTTGATCTCTTGTTGGGAAAAAGGTTTGGGGGAGTGAAATCATTTGCATCTCATAAATCTCTAAGTACTGGCTAAAAAGAAAATGAGGCGATCTGTGGTGCATAACAATTTTTAAAATAAAACATCTTGATTGCATCAAACTCGGTATCTGCTCATGCAGGTTTCCAGACCTAATTAAGTCACTACACTCGTGAAAAAAAAACAAATGGCCAGGAACCCATTAATCTGTAAGTGTCTAGACCCGACTAATTAATGCACTGTCCTAAGTTGTCCAATTACCAGATCTGCTGCTGTCACCCAAATATACAATGGGGAAAGGAGTTAGCAGGTCTGCTGGTGTCTAGATCTGACTTAATAAAGCATTGTCACTACACTTGTCATAAAAACAAATGCCCGGGAACCCATTAAACCTCAAGGCAGCCATTGCAAAGGACACCTAGTAGAATTTAAAAAAAA
>Ga0325403_1000782_pt1 | contig 24299 bp, 23 predicted proteins | sample PopdelMetagenome_19_FD_205665 | JGI IMG/M metagenome (GOLD analysis project Ga0325403, IMG submission 205665) | Populus deltoides microbial communities from Bellville, Georgia, United States - Xylem-PdKOR-R4 | ecosystem: Host-associated > Plants > Phyllosphere > Stem > Wood/Secondary xylem... | reverse complement strand
GTTAATCCTTCAACTTTAATGATTATGATGATGGAACTGGAAAGTAGTTTACTACGGCTGAGAATATAAATGCATATTTCTAAAAATTGATTTAAAAAATAATGATGTATTTGTGGAACATAGTGCATGTAATACAATGCACAAGAGCGAGAAGAAATTACGGCTTAGGTGTTTAGCTGCTTGAGGCCTTTAGGCTTCAAAAAAACTGATGGAGAATAATGCTTTAAACATTTGGCAGAATATATATGTGATTTTTTGAAACATCTCTCATGTCCATGCTCCCACACATGTTTACAGTGAACATAGATGCTGTGATTTGGTTGTCCTCTCATGATTGTCTTTCTTAGCATTGCAAATTTCATAAACTTTGTCTCTTTAATAGTTCCGCTTTCTTGCCTCTTATTCAGAAGGAGGATTCCTGTCAAGCTTGCGGAGAGAGTGAGAATCTTCTGAATTGTGAAACTTGCACTTATGCTTACCATCCCAAGTGTCTGCTTCCACCACTAAAAGCTCCTTTTCCTAGCAATTGGAGATGCCCTGAATGTGTATGATTCCTTGGAACTCATGGGTACTCTTGTTTAATTCACAAAACATTATGCTTTTCAAAGCTTACAATTACCATTCTTTTGTCTGCAGGTTAGCCCTCTGAATGATATTGATAAGTTATTGGACACTGAAATGCGCCCTACCGTAGCTGATGATAGTGATGCCTCTAAGCTAGGCTCAAAGCAAATTTTTGTAAAACAGTATCTTGTGAAGTGGAAAGGCTTATCTTATCTACATTGCACTTGGTAATTTTGTTTATATGGTTTCCAATTTTATCAGGTAGAACAATTGCTTGTAAAATGATATGTTAGTTTTGCAAACCCTTTTATAATCTTTTCAAGTTCCCTTCCATGCTAACATGCTTTATATTGTGGTGTTGCTGTCGCACAATCCATTTCGACTTTTGTATGATGTTCTCTTGTTTTTTTGTTCAATGTTGTCTTTTTCCTGCCTATTAGGCATCGCTTGCTCATGTGTTAGCTGGTTTTTTTCCTTTCTGGTTTCCTTCCTTGTTCGTCACAACTCCCTACAGGGTACCTGAGAAAGAGTTTCTAAAAGCTTTCAAGTCAAATCCTCGTCTGAAGACTAAAGTAAACAATTTCAATCGTCAAATGGCGTTGAACAATAACTCTGAGGATGACTTTGTTGCTATCCGACCTGAATGGACAACTGTTGATCGAATTCTTGCTTGCAGGTTGACTCATCTGAAACTTTCATGCATCAAACACACACACAAAATATGATAGTTTTGATTTTATGCTGCATTTTTTTTCCTTATGGCTGATTACAAACGATGAAATGGGGAAATGCTCTATGAAGTTTTTTGTTGAATTTTGAAATCTATGGAGTGGAGTTCACTATTTAAAGTATGTGCCTTCTATGCTCTAATTATATATGAGAAAATGCAGACAGACAAGTAGTTTGCTAATACAATAACTAACATGCATGTTTTTTACCAGAATTTTGTTGTTGGAAAGAATTATCCTTACTGTTCAAGTAACAATTTCATATCCAAGATTAAACATGGTTAGGGACCTACCCAGGATTGAGTTATTTTGGGGGAAAAGACAAATTTTCTTTTCAGGGATGAAACTGGTGGATCAGATGCTTTCATTTTTTGAGGTAGAGGGAGAAAATTGTTCACACATGAAGGGTTAAGTGTTTTGAGAAAAATATTTTTAGAAGAAAAAAGAAACAACTGTTCATTTAGGAATAAAATAAAAAATATCATCTTGAAGAATATCAACCTTTTGTTATATTTTAAGGGGGGTTGGGATGGAGCTTTTAATCCTTGGATCTTTCCCTGGATGTAGGGTAGTTTAGCAGAATAGTTGGGATTTTGAAGGGATGCTCATATTACATGGCTATCTGTTCTCCCTGTTGCCATCATCCTATTTTGGGACCTCTTTACTATAGCTTTATGCATTTTTTTTTTAATGTTCTTTTGTCTTTACAAGGGGTATTTCTTATATGCATCCCGTTTCTTGAACTTTAAAATCATTAATTGTAGATAAGAGCATAAAAGCATCAGAGTGAAAATTTTCCATTTATAACATGCAGTTGCCTCTTATCATGGGCTGCATTTCTTGATAATACCGGTGTGCTTTGCTGTTTAGATATGCTATTTTAGCCTTTTTTTTCTTCTCTTTATTTTACTTTTGTTCTTAAATTGTTTGATTCTGTCACAAGATTCACGAATGTGACACTGTTGCGTGCTTCAGGGGAGTTGAGGGTGAGAAGGAATATCTTGTGAAGTACAAGGAACTTCCTTATGATGAATGTTATTGGGAATTTGAATCAGATGTATCTACATTCCAGCCTGAAATAGAAAGATTTAATAGAATTCAGTCTAGGTCTCACAAACCGAGTAAGCAAAAGAGCAGCCTTCAAGATGCCATTGATTCAAAGAAGAAATCAAAAGAATTTCAACAGTATGAACACAGTCCTGAATTTCTTTCTGGAGGTACATCATTCCATCTGATGTTTTTCTACTTTCTTGAAAACCTAGCATGCTTGTTCATATTATATTTACTTGGTTTGATTATTGTTAATTCCCAAGTGCTCCTGTTCTTGTAATTGAAGGCTCATTGCATCCATATCAGCTAGAAGGGCTGAACTTCTTACGTTTTTCTTGGTCCAAACAAACACATGTAATACTTGCTGATGAGATGGGCCTTGGTGAGTCTTGCTTGTGTTTTTGCTTTTGCACTGATAGCTTTTCATTGTTTTTCCCAATGTATTCATGTTTTATCTATTTTTGTTTGATTACAGGCAAAACTATACAGAGTATTGCATTTTTAGCATCTCTTTTTGAAGAAGGCATCTCTCATCATTTGGTAGTAGCTCCACTTTCAACATTGCGAAACTGGGAACGTGAATTTGCAACATGGGCGCCTCAAATGAATGTTGTATGTACATGGAACTCTTTAGTTATCTTACTCATTGGTAAGGAACACTGAGTGGAAGTTTCTCTTGTACAGGTTATGTATGTTGGCTCTGCACAAGCTCGTGCTGTCATTAGGGAATATGAATTTTACTACCCCAAGAAGCACAAGAAGATCAAGAAAAAGAAATCTGGTCAAGTTGTCACTGAAAGAAAGCAAGATAGAATAAAATTTGATGTGCTTCTAACGTCTTATGAGATGATTAACTTAGACACAACATCGCTGAAACCAATAAAGTGGGAGTGCATGGTAACATTCTACAACCTAACGAGTACAATGCTAGTCCCCTGCATGTTATGGCTACTCAACACTGACATCTACTTGTAGATTGTTGATGAAGGTCATCGTCTAAAAAATAAGGACTCAAAATTGTTTCTCTCGATGAAGCAGTACTATAGTAACCATCGTGTGCTTTTGACTGGAACCCCTCTTCAGGTTTGTTTTCTAATGATGCAATTGAATCACATGGACTTAAGATTATTGCTTTTTGCCAGAGAATAGTGCTTGCATATAATAAATACCAACATCAGAACAAAATTGAAAAATAAAAATACTTTATTGTATGCCTATGTTTGTAAACCTATTATATGATGTAAAAGCCTTTATGCTTCTCTTGATTCCTACTGGTTTTGTATTTTTTAAGCAAAATCACTGGGTATGAAACCACTGATTACGGCAATAATTGAGAGGCTAGTTCAGCGTTCTTTTGATTAACATGCATTTGTTTTGATGCTCTGCCACTGGAGCATTTGAGGTAGTATCTGTTGCTGATTTTATCATGTTGTAAAGTTAGCTTGCTGAATTTAAACACTGGCAGATAGGCAGATTTAGTCTGTCTAATCAATTAGCACTTTTGCAACACATCATGAATGCATGTTTTAGTTTCTTTCTTCTTGTTTGCACTTTATTTTTATCATTATCTTCAGTTTTTATGTGCACATATCTATAATATGATGCTTTTAATCATCTTATTGCTTCAGTATTTCAAGTTCTTTATGCATGCCATGCTAATTTTCACAGTATTGGCTCAGAGTCAAATATTTAGATTGCAAACTCTGGATAGAAAGTAAAATGCAGTGCCCTCCCATCATTATATGAATAGCTAATTAGCTTTCTTTGCTTGCTTTTGCCTTATGGGATTTTCTACCACTTAATAATACTGTTTACTTATGTGTTTGTTGAATTTACCAACTTATTCCCTCATTTGACTCGTGCTCAGAACAATCTGGATGAACTTTTCATGCTCATGCATTTCCTTGATGCTGGGAAGGTTAGTACAATGTGCAGGTTTGCATATGATTTTAGTTAGATCATGATAGGTTATAAGAGCCTGCTGATAAGTTGAAAGAGTCTTTTCTTCATATTGGTTTAATCTTTGCAGTTTGCGAGTTTAGAAGAGTTCCAAGAGGAGTTTAAGGATATAAATCAAGAGGAGCAGATATCGAGACTTCATAAAATGTTGGCTCCCCATCTCCTTAGAAGTAAAATCTCAAACTTTTCCATCTGACATGTACTTCATTTGATTAATTGGATTTCCAGAGCTATTGATATATGTGATTTATATTTGGTGCATTGATTATTATTATTTTTCTTTTATGTTGACTGTGGACCTTTTCTGCCTTTTCTTTGGACATGAAGGTGCCAAATGAAGTGTTATCAGACTATTTGTGGATGCCTCCATAGTTCTGTTTAAGCATTTGATTTCTCTTGGGGTCTTACTTTCTCAAACAGTTCTTTTTGGAGTTTTCCCATCATGAACTAATATATAGATTGTTATTCATAACACAGAAACCATCTGAAAAACATGTCTCCTAGTAGTTTCGTCACTTGTCAGCACATTAAAGTTACTTGGTTTTTGTTTTTCCTCTGCAATTGAAGCGATAAATTTTTCCACATTTCTTTGAAGGGGCTGAGTTTACAGAGTCGATTTGATTTTTGCTAGCACCCTTGCTTTTTTTCTTTTTTTATTTGTTTTGTCCCGTATTCTGAATCACTTATGGTTTCACCCTGTTTCCTTTTGCAAGAAAAGGAATACAAATGTAAAAGTAATGAATGCAGGATCTTAGGAAAAACTTTTCTTGTAGTAGAAATATTATGACAAGTTATTTTCCATGAAATAGGTATTCCCTGTCTATTTTATTTGCTCCATTAGCTTTTCTTTTTTCCTTTTAATTGTTAAATATGCAATTTTAAGGGCTCTCTCTCTTTCTCTCTTTTGTGGCCTGTTGCAGCTATGGCTTCTGTAGCAAAAGATGGCTTTCATTCCCTTTTCTTTAAAATTTTAGTATTGATGAGAATGTGGATGCAAATTTGTGATGCTCTTATAGGGGTGAAGAAGGATGTCATGAAGGAGCTACCTCCAAAGAAGGAACTCATTCTACGTGTTGAACTAAGTAGTAAGCAGAAGGAATATTACAAGGCCATTTTGACTCGTAACTATCAAATACTGACTCGACGTGGCGGTGCACAGGTGCAATTTATTATTGTAGAGAAATAAAGATACTTTAACTACTTTAGTGTATTTCAACCTAACATGTTATTTTCCCTGGATCTTCCTTGACCAGATTTCTCTTATCAATGTGGTTATGGAATTGCGCAAACTCTGTTGTCATCCTTATATGTTAGAAGGAGTGGAACCAGATATAGAAGACACCAATGAATCTTTCAAGTACTCAGTTTCATTCTATGTATTTGTTCTTTGGTGTTTTTGCAATTTCATTCACATGTGCATTTACACATGCAATGAATCTTTCAAGTGCTTAATTTAATTCTACATATTCATACTTTTTTTGTGCTTGTGCAATTGCATTCACATGTGCATTTACACATGTATGTGTCCAGTTATGCAAGTGGTACCTTGGCATTACGATAGGACATATTCTTATCTTATATTTTCATCTTCTTTGCCTATTCGCAGCCTGTGTTCTTTGCTTGAGAGGCAGTGGATTGTTCTTCTGATGTTTCATTTCAGTTTTGGCTTCCTATGCTTGTTCGTGTAGAACTCCGTTGTTTCAGTGTGTATAAAGACTCTTTTCAAAGTACTTTATATTATTTCCTGATTTATTTTGTGCTTCTTGTTCTTGTTTTATTATGTGGCAGGCAGCTCGTGGAAACTTCTGGGAAATTGCAACTGTTGCACAAAATGATGGTGAGACTTAAAGAACAAGGACATAGAGTTCTCATTTACTCACAATTTCAGCACATGCTGGACCTACTGGAAGATTACTGCACTCATAAGGTATCAGCAACTTCTTATTATGATCCATCCTGTATCTGTATTTGGCTGCTGCAGTGATAGGTTTTTCAGATATACACTAATTTGATCCAGTATTTTATCATTTATTTTGTTTCTGTGGTCAGAAATGGACATATGAACGGATAGATGGAAAGGTTGGTGGAGCTGAGAGACAAATACGCATAGATCGATTTAATGCCAAAAATTCTTCAAGATTTTGCTTTCTTCTCTCAACTAGAGCTGGAGGACTGGGAATAAATCTTGCAACTGCTGATACAGTTATTATATATGATAGGTTGAGTGTTTTCATTTTCTGCTTTAGTATTCCCTTTTCAAGTGATAATGAGAAAGCTGGTGCTATGGAAATGTCGGTAGAGTAGTAGTTATGTGGTTGAAGGGTGGTATGATGGTAATAAAATATAAGGTGACTGTGATCTGGTGTTTTATGAATTTTTAAAATTTGACTAAGTCAAAAGTTGGCACTATCACTGTGCTCATTTAAATTTACTGACGTCTCTAATGGCTATGTTTTTAAAAGATCACTTTGTTTTTCCAGTGCTGGGGATTTTGAAACTCAAAAGTTCTAGATTTGCAATTTTTTCTGTGGGGTTGTGATGATTTTCTGCTTCTTTTTTCCTTTTTTGGTTTCAATTCACTAGACATGTTATTCTTGGCTTTTCAGTGATTGGAATCCTCATGCTGATCTTCAAGCAATGGCTAGGGCACATCGACTTGGGCAAACCAACAAGGTTAAAATTTATTCTCAAGTTTTCATAGATAACTTCTGTTGCTGTTTGTTTGTTTGTTTTACATTGAAGTGTTGTTTTGGTGTTGCAGGTAATGATTTATAGGCTCATAACCCGAGGAACTATTGAGGAACGGATGATGCAGATGACTAAGAAGAAAATGGTTTTAGAGCACCTTGTTGTTGGGAGGCTGAAGGCACAAAATATTAACCAAGTAATAATCTTTTTTCATTAGTCAAGGCCTTTGGTTGTACGTGTGGCAGTAGGCTTATGTTGCTTGTGTGGGCTAAATTAAATGAAAGTTATGATTAGAGTTTCTGATCAGAGATGTCACAATTTAACTATTATTAATATCGTAGTATGATTTAGGGGCAAAAACTAAACAGATATGATCTATGCTGAACTTATACTGAGAGCACTGCATACTCATCAGCAGATTTGTTTTCTTCTTTTTCTTGGCTAAAGTGGTTAGTTCTTTAGAAAATGCTGGTTATTGTGTTTATGGTGTACAGCTTGCAAGATTCTTTATGCAGGCATATTAGCTGGGCAGTTAAAACAAGATAGTTGTAGAAATATGTGTTCATATTGTGAAAAAAAAAGTAGCTGAGTGGGTTTAAAATTTTAAGAAAAAACTTAAAAGATTATGATTCTATTTTAGGAAGAGCTAGATGACATCATAAGATATGGTTCAAAGGAGCTTTTTGCTGATGAGAATGATGAAGCAGGAAAATCACGTCAAATTCACTATGACGATGCTGCTATACATCGGTAAACACTTTTGACTGCTAGTATCTTGGTGCTTTATAAATTTAATTGTTTGCTAAAAGTTGTAGTCTATGTTGTTTCTTCAATAGATTACTTGACCGCGAACAAATTGGAGATGAAGAAACGTCATTGGATGATGAAGAAGAAGATGGATTTTTAAAGGCGTTTAAGGTTTTTTCATTTTAATACTATAATGTCTTTTTCTGTTATCTGTTGAGGTGCCTTTGTGGTGATTTTCTACAGCACTCAATCTTCCACTGTAACTGCCATAGAATAAGCCTGCTCTATTTAGCAATTGTTTTTCTTTCCCATGTAGACTTAAGACAGTTTTATTCCGCACATGTTATCTCACACTTCTGATTGATGGCATTAAAAGATGCAAACTATGATTGCCTGTTGGAAGAAAAACTATGGACTAGCCTAGTCTGTGTGATGGATGCATAATGCGAAGGAAGTAAATTTTGCATCACGGGTTTTATCTTCCTCACCACATTCCACATTGTTTTTTATTAGTCTTAGCTATTGTAGGCAGATTAGTTAACATCCACTATCCATATTACATTGCCTACAGAGAAATTCTCGATGTTCATCTGGTTCATGTAGCTTCTCTGGATGCCTTTTCATCATCTTTATGTTTTCCAGCATTTACCTAGTCATCCTTTCTAGTTATCCAACCATGATTGTTGGACTCTTTATATACTTGCCTCTTATTCATTAGTGTTGTGATTTAGATTTCTACAATTTCAAGTCTTATTCCATTTTGAACGTGATAAGTAAATTTAGTGTGTTCTCTTGTGATTACTGTTTCTTGAAATATAAACCAAACTTGTTCTAAGTAAATTTTCTGTTACTATAGAGTTGAACTCGCCATGACCCCTTGGTGGCCAACCCCAAGGATTTTTTGTGGTTGTTCCACCTGTCAGCATGATTTTTGGTCTCACTGAATGCTCAAGGATCCTGGGGTGCCTCTGCACCAAGCTTCAGAAAGAACAAAGAAAAGCTTATGTTATGCTTATAATGACCAGTGCCAATTAAGATTAAAATTGTGGTCTAGAAAATACATTGTTTATGATTTCCCTTTCTGCAGATGCTCTGTTTGGGTTATATCTGTGATACTTATCATAAGGCCTGTTCTTACCATATATGCAGTCTTTCTGTTTAAACACCTGCCAAATTGGACGAATAATTGGAATTGTAGTCATTAAAATAAAATCTAAACCTTTGTTAAACATTTATTACCTGTTGCTTTCTTTCAATACAGATGAAGAACCCCCACCCACCCTGTGTGTCTGGAATTGTCTTACTGTGGTCAAAATCGTAATTAGATTTTTGGGGTTGGTGGATTTCGAATGAATTGAGTTTCAATTTCAAATCTGCATTTGCATTACTTGAGAATTTTATCATAAGACTTTTTAGGAAGTTTGGTGTTCTTTGGGAGCAAGGTCTGAACTATATTGGGAGTGCTCTTGATTGTGCAAATTATTTCCATGGGGTTTAGTCTTCTAAGGCTGCAGGTTTTGATAATGTTGTTCTTATATACATAGATATTATACAAGAGGAATATTGTGAATGTTTTCTAGTTTCATTTAAGAAATTTTGGTAGATCATTGAGAACAAAGGTCTTTTGGTACAGTGGGGCTGCATAAGAATTAGATCCTCATGGCAGATCTTATCTTTCCTAGATTCTCTCTATAAATGATGATGCCAATGCAAAGTGACCCATCATTTGAAATTCATCTCCAGTATGTCATAGGTGAAATTGTATTAAGTCAACGAATGGCTGAACTCTTGATCATGAGTACAGTGATTCCTAGATACGGTGCTTGTGTCATGTGTTGTTTATAGTTTGAGTAATCGGCTCTATTTAAAATAGTCAGTGTAAAAATAATATATTGAAGATTGTATCTGTAATTGTTATTACAAGTTATTCATAAAACGGAGCAGGCTCTTTATTCCTGTGTTCTGTTCTTTCTGATTCCTGATTTGCAAGTATCTGAAATGTTTCTGATTGGAAAACATTTTTTTGCGTGTTTTAGGTTGCAAATTTTGAGTATATTGACGAAGCAGAGGCTGCAGCAGAGAAGGAAGCTCAAAAGGCAGCAATGGAAACTAAATCTACCATAAGCAATTCTGAAAAAACAAACTATTGGGAGGACTTGCTAAAAGACAGTTATGAAGTGCACAAAATTGAGGAGTCTAATGCTTTGGGCAAAGGAAAGAGAAGCCGTAAGCAGGTATTATTGTATTTTCTTTCTACCATATTTTGGAAAGCACATTTGCTTGTTATCATCGAGGAGTTAAATTGACTTGGCATGAGACTGTATGTTTCACTTACAGCCAGTTTGGAACCAATTTGGTTAAAAATTAAACTCAAATCAATTAACAGTAAAGCATGTGTTTGGTATAAATCTTGTTCAGGTGGAATTGAATTTGCTTCAAGTGACTTTTGTCTTCAAGTGGGTAGTTCAAGATTTCCTGTTTGCATGTTCCCTTTTTTTTTCCCCCTGTTAACTGTGAAGGGCATAAGGGTGAAATTGCAAAAAAAAGGACTCTTTTCGAATGAAATATAACCGCGGCATGGTGTGGGACCCATCCATGCAAAAGTATCTGATTCTTTTGGGTCAGAATTCAAATGTTATTAGGGTGTAGAAATAAATGTTTTAACAAATCCAGCCTCCCAAGCGCTAGAATTAAGTTTCGAAATAGAACTGAGTTGACATGCCCCATATCCTATTTTCCAATTAGGCTGTAAGATAGTTCTTCTTTTGAAGATGATGACTTAAAGTGATTTGTTATTTTGACCTTCTGTAGCAAATTTTGATAAAGAAGTGTTTGTAGGCTTAAAAATGTTAACTAGTTCATATGTTTTGGCATCTTTGAATAGTACAGAGCACTTTTATTTTTGAGACTTTGGAAATGAAATTAACTGGTTTGTTTTCAACTGATTCAGATGGTCTCTGTTGAAGAAGATGACCTTGCTGGTCTAGAAGATGTAAGCTCTGATGGCGAGGATGATAACTATGAAGCTGAGCTGACTGATGGTGAAACAACTTCATCTGGAATTCAGACATCTGGAATTCAGACATTAAAAAGGCCTTATAAGAAGAAGGGTCGAGGTAGAGTTTTTTTTCCTTCCTGGTTTGTTTCTAATGATTCAGTGATAAGAAATTGATGTTATACTGATTTTGTTTGCAGTGGATAATATGGAGCCAATTCCTCTGATGGAAGGTGAAGGTAGATCATTTAGAGTATTGGGTTTTAATCAAAATCAGAGGGCTGCATTTGTACAAATTTTGATGAGGTTAATTCCCACCTTAAGAAAAGAAGAATTTTGCTCCTGGGGTTATGAAATTTTTAAAATGCATCTGCACTGGCTTTTCCACATAAATTTTATATTACAGGTATGGGGTCGGAGACTATGACTGGAAGGAGTTTGCCCCTCGTTTGAAACAGAAGACATATGAAGAAGTAGAAAAGTATTGAACATCAGCTTTACCTTTTATTTATAGCAACCTAATGTTCTAAAATTTTAATAATAGCATCATCTTTGTCACATGACTCACATCTTGCATCTTATTGCATTTTATTTTTTTGGTTTGGATTGGATGACATTTGTATGCATGCACTTGTAGTTGCTAGAAGATACACTTGTTTAGTTTCAAGGCAAAAAGAATAGATTTTTTTTGGAAACTATCAAGTATGTATTTTCTTCAATTTCATGCAAATCAAGGAAGCTCAAGAGTTTGCTATTACTATATATATACATATTAGAGATCGATCTTGTCAATCCACTATTGTTTTCTTACATATTTGCAAGTGCTAAAAGAGTTCTAGCAATTGTTTTATTATTATTATTATTATTATTATTATTATTATTTTGGGCCAACTTTAATACTTTATGTCCAAGTTTATTGTGTTTTCATAGATGGTATTTTCACCCCTTGATTTCAGTTATGGAAGATTATTTTTGACACATATAGCGGAAGATCTATCGGACTCACCTAATTTTTCAGGTGATTGATCTTCACACAGAGGCTTTTATTTTGTGTATTTTTTGCGCTGTAAATATGCTTTGTTTGTTTTGTTCACCATCTATGATCTTGATTGTAGATGGTGTTCCTAAAGAGGGTCTTAGAATACAAGATGTACTTATTAGGATTGCTGTCCTGCTTTTGATAAGGGATAAGGTGAGTCTGCAAGTTGAAATTCTAGGTTCTTTAATTTTCCTTCTGTTCTTTTTACTCTTTGTATCTGGTCTCCCCTTTCCTCCCTTCCCCCTTTTGGGCCTGCCTTTTCAAAGGTGCTCAAAGCAGAAAAGGCATGACATGAGTGCTTTCCTTGTGTATGCTTTCCTTATGCATGTGCTAAGATAAGAAAAAAGGAATTGTACCCAAGCATGTTACTTCCATTGGTCAAATGATTCAATTATTCAATGTTTTTGATGTGTTTTTGGGAATGATAGGCAAGGTTTGCATCAGAGAACCCAGGCAGCCTCCTTTACACAGATGACATTATGGTGCGCTACCCAGGCCTGAAGAGCGGAAAATTTTGGAAACAAGAGCATGATTCGTTGTTACTTCATGCGGTATTGAAGTATGCCTTCTCATTACCATCTGTCACATCACTTTTATCTGTTAATTTTTATATGATGCATATTTTTTGTATTTTGCCTTTATTTCTAAATAGCTACTCCTCAACTAGTTTTGTGCTGAGGCTTTGTTAACTTGGTTTGAGTTTGCTTGTCTCTTAAGTGCTCTATCTCCCAATGTATGTGAGTGTGCACGCACAAGGACTTAAATTCTTTATACAAATTAAAGATTTGACTAGGGGATAGGCTGAACATTGTCCAGCCCATTTTAGGACTTTCACTTGCACTCTAGTTGCCTTGTATGTTTCAGAATAGATTTGATCAGATGTGCTCAGGTCAGTTGAATACGTTTTTGAAATGGATTGGTCTTGCCAGAGTAGTCTTCAATATGCAAAAAATGCAACTTTCCTATGTCTCATTAAGATCCAACAATTATTACAGGATTTACCATTGGGGTTTTAAGGATATCTTGCTAGAATATTATGCTTGGGACATTGCTTCAAAGGTTGAATGAATTAGTATTCATTCTCAATATGTGAGTTTTTGTGGTAGCTAACAGATTGCATCATAGACAATGCCTTACCGACTTTTAGCAGTGTTCCACCACCACTCTCATCAAACGTCAAGTTGATTGGAGTTTATGCATTGCCCATCTTGTCCAGATCTTGGAATTAAATATTTGATGTATTGCTGCTTATGGAAATATAAATTGGATTTTTAGAAAAGAATAATAAAATCCAATCACATGCATAGGATATGCTGCTCCTCATCTTCAATAGACTTGACCTTGAGGAGAGTGATGCATAGGATTTTGGTGCTTGAGGTACAGCCTGATTTGTATCCATGATTCTCTTATATAAAGAGGAGGTTGAAAGTTAAATATTCAAAACCCCCTCCATCAGAACTACTAAATTATATAAAAAAAAAAAAATATGAATGTTTGGTGCATATCCGGTATGGGAAAGAGATTATGCTATGCACCTGGTGTAATTTGATCCTTACATTTGTATGGATTGATAGAAATACGCTTCACTATCGCAATATGCTTCACATCAAACATCTCATGATAGGTATATAAAAATAAAGCTGCCTAATCTATAAACGATGTGCCAAAAAAACCCCATTCCTCCTAAAGTAGGTGTTCTCACTTAGCTTTGGGGATGAATGCAAAGATGCTTCACTAAGTTGAAACACAAGTGTTTTTTCTCTATTATTTGAACCAGATTTGCATGCTTAATATATTCTTAATTCATTTATGAAGATCGTTTCTGCTCATGATTAATTTTAAAATTCTAGGCATGGGTATGGAAGATGGCAAGCTATTGTTGATGACAAGGACTTAAAGGTTCAAGAAATCATTTGTAAAGAGTTGAATCTTCCTTTTATAAGACTACCTGTCCTTGGACAAGCTGCTTCTCAAGCACAAAACGGTTCTACTTCTAACATGGATAATGCAGAAGCTCCTAGCACCCAGACACAAGTAAATGGTACTGGAAATGTAGCAGCAGCTGATGGTGCTCATGGAACAACTGATGTTGCAAATCAAGCACAGTTATATCAAGATTCATCTATCTTATTTCATTTTAGAGATATGCAGAGACGACAGGTAGAGTTCATTAAGAAAAGAGTGCTTCTTTTGGAGAGAGGACTCTACGCAGAGTACCAGAAAGAATACTTTGTAAGTGATTATCATTTTCTTTATTGCCTGTACTATTACTATTTTTGCATTTTCAGATAGCTTTAAATTTGAAAGAGTAACGTTTCTGATGCAAACAATTATGAGGAAATCTAAGTTGCAACATTTCATATAGTAGGAAAAAGAATACCCAACTTACAATCTAGAACACCTTCTCTAACGAGAGTTCGGTTTTGAGGAGGACCACTGCTGGGCATGCCTTATCTACTGTTACCAATTAGATTGCGGTAATTTTGTCTATAGATTGTGCTACACTTAGCAACAGTATTAATGACATGTGGAATCTTCTTCTTTCTTTTTCATCACTGCTTTTCTTCTCTGTGAATTTTGGCTGATTTGTGGAAATCCTATGGCTCGATTCATGCCCTCACATCTTTAGAGCTAGTCAAAATCCTTGCACTCTTGTTTGTTATAGGACATTAGATATTCATTCTGTAGCACATTCATGAGGACGAGCATATAGTAAAGCAGAGTGTGTAGTTGGTGCTTGTAATGATATGATACTTGAGTTGATTCTAGACCCACAAGTTCCTTTACCCCCTTGTTTGTCTCAGGGTGGTGATATAAAAGCAAATGAGATTACAAGTGAAGAGGCTGATTGTGAAACAATAGCGGATGACAGATCAAATTTAGGCTCCATAGAGATTAGTGCTCAAATGATTGACCAGTTGCCTCGAATGGAATCAATTGGTAAGTTCATTGTTTCTTTATCAATTATAGCCTGCAGATTACCAAATTAGGGATTGCTGAAAAAAGAAATTGAGAGATTTGTGAGGGGGAGTTCGTTATTAATTACTATTACTACAGGATGGAGTGGCAAAACATTTGAATGATATTATATAAACATATCCTGATTAATTATCGACACTTTAATCATATTTTAGGGGACATAGGTTTGATTAATTATCAAAACTTTTATGAATGATCAACATTCTCTCTATGCAGCATCAGAAGAAATTTCAGCAGCTGCTTGTGATGACAATCCCGATAGATTGGCATTACCTCAGCTTTATAACAAGGTAAATCTTCTGCTATTTCATTTGGAATTCTCCTTGTAAGGTTCAGTGGATGGGAATTTGTATCATGTGTCAGATAGGAAACACTTAGGATGAAAATTGGACAGACAACACGCACATACTAGGACCGGGTAGTGGATGAGCCAAAGGCATGTGAGGATTTAACAAGATGTTTTTTTCTGATTATCCTGGCAGATGTGCACGGTGTTGGAGCAAAACGTTCATGAATCAATTCAGATATCCTTGACCAACCAACCTGCAAGTCTCAAGTTGAGACAGGATCTTCAGCCATTAGAGACGATTTATGAACAGATAAATCAATTTCTCTCTCCTTCACAACAGAAATCTTCTACTTCAGAACAGGCTACTCTTGGTTCAAGCAAACATGTCCAAGCTGAATCACAGAGCAGCCAGGCAGATTTCCATTCACCATCAGACCAGCTGAAGGAGAATGACGACACCACTGCTGCTACCGAAGTTGTTGAGATGAAAGATGCAACAACAGAGCCAAAATTGCAAGGAACCATTGCATTATCAAACGAAGAACTAGTTAAAGAAACAAGTAAATCTCCTAGTGATTCTCCACCTTCTGCATGCCCAGTTACTCCTCCAAAAGAACCAACTTGTTCACCAGGGACAACTGAAAAGGATGTGGGAATGGTCGATATGAATAATGAAAATGACACCCAACACTGATGCTGTACCAAATGAAACCACAGAGAAATCGGACTCGGGGATGATCGTTTTAGATTGATACATACAAATGGAATACCTGTAACCTTTTCATGTTCCTTTTAGCTGCAACAAACTAGTTTTACAGGCTTTAGCAAAAGAACAAGTACGAGTTAAACTGTAACTCGTTTAAGTACTTTTAAACCATGCAGTTCTTTTTGCAAAAACCACCGAATAGTTCTTTATATTTACCAAATCTTGGCTTGCATGAGATTTTGTGCACTTCATTGGCTAACCATGCAGCTCATTACAAACCGCTACATTTCAGCTGCCTGCTAGAAGCGAGATTGTTAATTTAATATCATTTTCTTAATGCATAACACTTCTTTGCTACAGCTTTAACTCACTCAAAGGTGATGCAAGGTATTGCTGTTACTAATAATTGGGTTTCTTTCCCGCTTCAAGCCGGTAGAAACTCTAGTTACAATCGGACTTCTCACAGCAAGTCTAGTTCCAATCTTGAATGGAAATCAACCTTTTTACTAAAGAAGTGATGCGAAACAACGAATAAAAAGAATTAAAGCAGGAAATAAAGAAGGTTTAGAGAAAAAAAAGCTAAGAATTAAAAGAAAAAAAATAAAGAAATAGCCAGAAAAAAGGGGGCTTGGAAAAGCTTGCAATGTTACAATTTTTTATTCAATTTATCAAAAACTGTTTAATATTTAGAAAAATAGAATATAAATACTAAAACTCTAACTAGAACAAGTAATTAGGTTTACAAGCAATTGGGTTTATGATCCACTAAATAAAATACCCAACAATAATTAAATCAAACTTAACAAATAAAGCTTAATTAATAAATCTCAACTAAAAGTTCATATAAATTAAATTAAAACATAAGTTAAAGCTCAATCTTTCAATGGTTTAATTTACCCTCCATCATTTATGATCATATGAGTGCATAAACAACATCTCGAGTCTAGTGTTTCCACCAAGAAGTCAATACTAACCTTCTTTCAAATAGGCTAGGAAGAAAAATTACAGACGATCTTCTTTGACAAGAACAATACTAAAAAGAATTGAGAATTAACTTTTATGAGATGAAAGGGTTTCGCTGAATATTGATATCGTTATTGCTTGATTTCCTGCGATTATTCTTTGAAATGGGACTTAACAAGATGGGGGTGAGGCCTCATTACATTATAGAAAGGTTTATAATCTAGCCTAGTGCCTTACAAGGAAGGCAAAAGCTTATCAAATGCTAACATCTTTTCTACTTTGCTATTTTGGTATATGACTAATAGTCAGTAATCAAACAAGCAACAATATCTGCAAGGTTCTCTTTTTGCTTAAAGAATGATGTGCCAACCTTAGAGATTCCTACACCTATACATATAATCTCACTACTCATTAAGTACTCATTGTGCTATAGATTTTATTTTTTTTGTCAAAATAACTCTATTAGAAAATAGACAAATACAAACAGAAACACCAATAGAAAAACTTTATCAGTATATTGCGATGACCTTTACCGACATAATTTTTCATTCTTGTATCCATCAATAAACACCAACAAAAAAATATCCTCGGTATATACCAAAGGAATAACGGATGGTATTATAGTGGGATTCAAAAAGACAAATTGTACGATGACGTAACATTTTTATCGATAAAATGATCAACGGAGGTACTGTCAGAATAATTCCCTCGATAACGCTATCGGTTATATTTAATTTATAACATGAAAATCAACCTTTCTCTCCCCCTCCCTTATTTCTTTTTCTTTCTTATGTATTTTTTTCTGCAACAAACAGTCACCCCTCCCCCTAATCTAAACACATTTCAACCTCACAACAAATCCGACCATCACAATACTCAGTTTGTCAGCATTCGTGTTTTGATTCAAATTTTATTAAGAATTCTTCACTTTAAATCTACCATTTTTTTTTATTTGAACTCCATTTTAAAATGTTGATTTTTTTGTATATTTTTTGTAGTATATATATTTTATTTGGATGTTTACTTGTTTTATAGTTTTTTCTCATATAAATTTATTGTATGGATTTATGAATTGTACATGTGATTACTCCAATCCCTCAGGTTGCATACTTGATGCAGAATCCTATTGACCCTGCAGGAATTGATGTGATGATTGGCCTCCTTCCACAGTCCCTGGATGCCTTCTCTCGTTATTTTCTCATGAATGTGCAATGAGCCTCATGCATTGGCCTTTCTATCTTTACCTGTTAAATTCTCTTTTTGTTTGAAGTGGGGGAGTGAAATTTAGGAGGCATCTGAAAAGATTACAAGGAAATACTGATTATTATGGTAATGATATGCCACAATGACGTGTTCTAGAGATAGTGTTTTTTCTTTCAAAATACATGCTGCTAGAAATATTCTTGTGGAATTTGTCTGGTGAAAGATAGTCAGGAACACATTTCTGGTCAATAGCAAGTGGAGACACTTTTCTTGGTAGAAATGATAGCTCTTTTCTTTAATGTGGGGCCTTAAGACAATCTCAATATCACCAATAATGCCGAACACACTTGTTCTTCAGGGCCCGTGAACAGTGAATTTTCCCAGTTCAAAACCAAGTTCTTGGGAATGTTTTGAGATTGCAAATGCTCTGCTGAATCGACTAGGTAGAAACAAATTACTCTGCCGAATTTGAGGAGGACAAAACAACTACAATTAACATACAGTTCTCTAAAGAAAATTAGAAGTGGAATACATAGATATATTGAGTATCAATTACACTAGGAAAAACTCATCTGCAATAAAGCACAAAGCTTCTGCAGATCATCCTCTTTAGAGACCTTGGCAGCTTAAATCTGCTTTATATGCAATTCCTTAGAGAATAACCACCACATCCAAAGTCTCCTCCTGGTAACTTCACCTGTCTTGTTCCTGCATCATCAACTCAATGTTATCAAATGCCTAGGATTAAAGCTGATGCAGTGATATGGAACACCAAAAATGCTGAAAAGGGAGGTAAATCGAGAATGATTCATTGACTAGGGCAGACCGTGTTTTCATCCAGTAATATCATAAAAGATAACTCCAGGTGAAAGGAAATGACATGCAATTTAAGGACTTTGGAGGGCCCTCCATGTTTCAAGGCTAGAAAAATCTTTTATTGAAAAACAATACACCGCAAGATATATCCGAAACACTCACAGAGACAGACACTCACTCACCCAGACTACTCCTAACCAAGAATGGTTGGCTGCATAGAACATGAAAAACATAATAAGCAAAGAGATTCAAAGTTGAAGTGATAAGAAACTCATTCAAAACAAAAACAAGAACTGGCATCAACTTGTATTTTGCGGGTCCTATTAGGAACACCATCTTTAAACTATGTTACAGTTGAAACATATATTTGATAGTCAGGAGAAATAGTTAAAAAGTTGATAAATCCTAACGCATTTTTTGGGGTATAGCTGGTTGACTGAGAGCCAAATGATAATTGAGGGAAAAGAAACTTTGTTTGCCTAGAGGAGATTCTCTTATTCAATGGTGAAGGCTCAGAACCTCATGCAAATTTTATAGCTAAAATACAATAGGAAAAACAAAGACATCTCGACAGGAATGCACAGAGACATGGACTTGCCTGATTGATCATTACACTCACCAAATCTTCCAAGGAGCCAAAATTATTCAAAACAAAACTGTCCTGTGGCTTCTCTTGGCCTAGCAAATACCCATCTTTTGACCTCACTAATGTTTCCATGGCTGAACATTCAACCTCATTATGCTTCATCAATGAGGTATCAACAAAATTTGACGGTCCAGTTGAAATGAAGCTTGTGGTTCTCTGAAAAAACAGGTTATTTGGATCCAAATTGAACCCATTGGGACTCCCATTGCCATTAATAGGAAATGCTGAGTTTATTGAGTTAGATAGGCCATTTGAGTGGTAAGGATCATCCTGCCTATGGTCATCCCACCCTAGAGAGCCATTATTAATTAGCTGTCCAGCATTACTCACTGTAGCCACTCCCACTCGGCATGGTAGATCTGCTTTGGAGTCCTGTAAATGTATGGGAAGAGTAGAGACAGAAGAAACATCACAAGGATTATTCCTGCTTTGCAAGGCCATTGTTGACATGCGGTCTCTGATGGCACTAGGATGCAGAGTAGATTGCTTAAAATAGTCATTCAACGTAAAAGAATCTGACTGGGCCCCATTTGACTGAACAGCGTTGGACCAGTTATCATTACGTCTACCATGATCTGGAAAATGGGAAGAATATCCTGGATTTAAAGACCCTGCTGAAAGAGAAGACTGCTTTCCAGATTTTTGGCCATCTTGGAGCCCTTGATCATGTCCTTCCAACATCAGGTGCTTGTTTGAAACACCAACAAAAGGGCTGTTTGAGCTTCCAGCAATTATTTTCATATTTGTGGAACCACTGGAAACAGGGAAACTGGCTGTGTCATCAAGATGAGTAGGAAGTTCCGGAATGTAGTTCACACCCTTGTTGGATTGTATTTGATCAAGTTCTAATGGCATTGGCATCCCTTGCAATATGTTCCCATTATTTCCTGGGTGTCCAACTGGTTGGAAGTGACTTAGACCATTAGCCATGTGGGGTGCAGTCTGTACATGACCTAATTGAATCACTCCAGGAGAAGGAAGACCGTGAATGCCCAGAACAGCAGGAGAATTCAACCTATCAAGCATTCCACTAGATGGGAGAGATCTGAAGGGTGTGCTGTGAAACTGCACAGATCCAGCCAAGCTGTGCAATCCCAGTCCACTCATAGAATTCATTTGCAGGTATGATGCATCTGAACTGCCCAGAGCTGCCACCATATTAGCTTGCTGGTTTGCCACGGTGCTGATCCTTTTAAGGTAATGCCTATATTTCTACAATCACAACGGTGTAGTTAGATTCCTGGATGAAAATAATTAGTTCATTTTCAATTATGCCAGGAGAGGTTAAGAATATATGCCTGGAGATGGCTTGCCACATTTTCTCTAGTAAGCTTTTCAACATTCATCAAATCAAGAATCTTCTTTGGAACAGCCTCTGCATTGAAACAAAAAGAATGAAAATTAAAACAAAATACCATAACAAAAGCGTGGTTTCACCCATGAATGAATTTGTTATGGCTGTAAAGGATCTAAGAATTAATTATTAACCAGTGAAATTGCTATTGCTCAAATCAATTGGTGGAGAAAAAAGTTCTAATACTTGAGAAATGTCATAAACCACATATCGACTCCAGTATTACTTAGGAAAAATAGTAAACATGCACATGCACATGCACATGCACAAATTGAATAAATAAAACCCACATGCACAAGCACAGATTGAATAAATAAAACCAGTGTCATATACCCTGAGAAAAACATTCCAAACACTTCTAGTATACTGAAGAGCTAAATAACATACTGTCAACACCCAATTGATTAACGGCTGCAACAAACTTGCGATGCAGCTCCATTGACCATACAACCCGCGGCTTCTTTTGGGTTGTTGGATCCTCATTTTCATGCTCGTCCTCATCCTCGTCCTCATCATGATCTTCATCATCGTCTCCATTCTGGTCTTTTCTTTTTTTATTAAGCTTCTGGTCAGGTACTGCTTCACTACTTCCTTGATTAGGCTTGTCTCGGTTATCCGAGCTGTTTCTGTCTTTGTTATCACTTTTCTTTCTCCTAATCACATGTTGCCAGATGGTCTTTAGCTCCTCAATTCGAACAGGCTTGAGCAAATAATAACAAGCTCCATGAGTGATCCCCTTCATCACAAGCTTTGGATCACCGTTTGCTGACAACACTGCAGATCAACATCAATAAATTATAATGAATCCCAATTGGACAACCACGTGGCAAAAATGTTGCAATAATATGCAATGAGCACAAAACAGCTCAATAAGCAAATTTATTAAACTGAACAGAAGAAGGTCCTAATATTCAGCTTTGGAATCAACTTATGAAACGAGTTTTAATCAGACTAATACACAACTCTAAAATTGTCAAAGTGGTAAAGCTGGAAATGGCATGAAACTAATCATTTTCAAATGCTTTTAGAAAGTCTGCGGATCCATATAGAAAATCTACAGCATGTTTTCCTTTAGAGTCTTCAAAACTGAAACACAGAGGGCAAAAGACCATGTGCAGTGTTTTTGGCTTACTGATGACAGGTAGGTCCATCTCAAGCCCCACGAGCTCCAGCAATTTAAAACCATCCATGTCTGGCATATGGACATCACTGATAACCAGGTCAAACTTGTTCTTGTTTTCTCTCAACATCCTCAATGCCGTGATTGCCTGACTCGTCGTAGTAACTGCACAATCCAAAACCCATTTATCGAGCAAGTCCAGCATGTGAAAAATTCCACAAGTATGCCAGAAAAAGGGACAAGTTATACCATTGAAAATCAATCATTAATCTAGTAAAACGATTCAGAATCAACCAAAAATCAGAAAATCAATAATAAATTTAGATTTATTTAGAAAAGATTCAGAAGTATGTCATGCCAATAAATCATAAGATTTAACTTAAACACAGAACAAATTTATATAAATCTACTCCAAAGAGCTAATAACCCAACAGTACATGTGCAATCAATTTAGAAGATTCAACAGTTCCAGTCATTAAAAACCACCAGTAGCTAAAAACATAGGATGACATAAGAGACAGTAAAGATTCAAATGAGTAAACAATAACCTTTATAATCTTGTCAAAGTAGATACATATCTAGGTGCCTATCTCCCAAAAATATCAAACTGAGACAAAGCGAGTAAAGAACATAGATTTCTACTTTCCGCAAGAAGCCAAAAGCAAGACAAGAGACTTAATTTAACTCAACAAGATTTCATATTTACAAAAACTAACTACATAAAACAGCTAAATGAACAGAGAGAATCAAAACCAAAAACAAAGATTATCAAGCCAATGGCTTGTAAATATTCATAATTTACACAACTAACTACATAAATCTGCCAAACAACTAAAACATCAAAACCTTAACAAAAAAAAACATGAAAACCAAAACCCATGTCCAAAAACACATGAACAAGTCAATGAAACGATAAAAAAGAAAGACAAACCATTGTACTGGCATCTTCGGAGTAGAGTCTCTAACAGTAAAAGACAAGTTGGGTCATCATCAACAGCCAAAACTCTCATACCAATAGGAAACTGATCTATATTGCTATCTCCAATCCCCTGTTCTACAGTCATTTTTTCCTGTTCAAAACAATTTGACGAAGCAAAATATGAAAGAAAGAGACTAATTTACAGAGTGGGGTACTACAATTTGCTTCAAAGTTTGGAGCTTTAACTGGATTTTGTTTCAAAGTTTGGAGCTTTTAACAAAAACCTAGAAACCATAATAATTGCAGAGCTTGAAAATTGGTCAGTTGAGAGAGAAAGTGACAACAAAAAATAATCTTCATTGGTAAACTTGGAATATAGTATTTTAGAGAGAGAAAGAGCTTTCAAAAAGAACAAACAGAACACTCTCTCTCTCTCCTCTCTCTCTTACACACATTAACCGGTTATGGTGCATTTGGTCCCTCTACTATGAATGTTTTATCACTTTGATCCTTATTTAATGTTTTATTCTAATATCGAACCTTGATTTTAAAAAAAAATCGATAGCAATGCTAATTTTATGGAAAGTATTTAAAAATTAACTCTCTGAAAAAAGATTTAATCATTAGATTATGGGTTTATTACTGGGATTTTCTCAATCAATATATGAGTGTTTTCCAAAAATGAATTTGGTAAAACTATTAGATAAAATTAGTAGTTTTTTTAATTATGAAGTAAATGTAAGGGATTAACACAAATATATAAAGAATTTAGATTTTACCAAAAGATTTGCATAAAATCCCTTCTTAAAATCTTTCAACCATTAGACTTTTAAGATCTATTGTAGAATTCAATTATTTAATGCATGAAATTTATTGAAAAGATTATTAAATAAAATTACCATTATTTTATTTTATTTTATTTTATTTTTTGTGAAGAAAATAACAGGATGATAATAAAAGAATATTAAAGAAAATTTATGAAAGGACCATGGTAATACAGAAATAGAAATTAAGGATAGAATTGAAATGAAATACAGAAAGAGGATGGAAGTAAATTAAAATTAAAGTTGAGGAACCAAATGCACAAATTAAGCCTACAAATAACTGTGATGAAGAATATGAAATCTAAGGCTAGATTTGGACGGTTGTGGAAGGCGAATGGGAAGGTTGAAAGACGAAAGCATTTATAATTCTCAATGTTTTTTTTACCATTTATGGTTGCGCGTGCTTTCCACGCGCATCCATTTCGATTGTTATGGATATCTTCCGATTGGGTACGCTCTTAGAATACTTTTCATTCTTATTATCATGGAAAAAATACAATATTTAGTTGCACTTTCTACTTTTGATAAGATAATATAAGAAACAATGCTATTTTTACAAAATTTAGTTAAAGGATAGGTTTTTCCCAAAAAAATTGAAATATAAAGGGTTAAATTTAGGGGAATCAATCAATTTAATAAGTAAATTTTGGTAAAATTATCATTATTTTATTTAAACCTATATTATTAAATTAAAAAAATATAGGTTTAAA
>Ga0325403_1000781_pt1 | contig 24305 bp, 16 predicted proteins | sample PopdelMetagenome_19_FD_205665 | JGI IMG/M metagenome (GOLD analysis project Ga0325403, IMG submission 205665) | Populus deltoides microbial communities from Bellville, Georgia, United States - Xylem-PdKOR-R4 | ecosystem: Host-associated > Plants > Phyllosphere > Stem > Wood/Secondary xylem... | reverse complement strand
GCAAAGGGTGCCGCGTTGATGAAAGAGGGAGGCTGGTGGTGCATGCGCACCACGCTGTACTCGTCACATGTTAAAAAATGTGGTAAAAGTTTTTTGAAAAAACAAATATATATATATATATATATATTAAAATAATTTTATAAAATATATTTTTTTTATAATTTTTTTTTAAATGAACATCTTTTCATTCGTGACACTAACCATATGGACTTTTAAGGTGCCTTAGTATGAATTTTTTTTTGTCTTAAACAATCATTTGTTTTTATTACTTTTCTTTTTCAATTTTATTGTCTTATGTTATGTTCAAACACTTTTAAGCCTATAATTTATTTTAATTTATATGATACATTATATTTGTGATGTTAGAAAATATCATTATATTAAATTGATATTTAATTTTGTAAAATAGGATTTTGTCCCATGAAAAAAAATAGTTTTTTTTACTATTCATTGAATAAAAAACTTCATTTTGGTCCTTAAAATTTAAATTTTTTTCACTTTTGTTCATTGGTTTTTAGGATTTCAAAATGCAGTCCTAAACTTTATCTTATTATATGTTAGCCGCTAGAATTTAGGAGGAGAGAGAAAGTGATCGATCGACCACTTTTTGACCACCAAAAAGTCAATCATAGTGTTTATGAGTTCGTTTTTGAGATAGAGACGGGTTTGTTTAGAAGTGTGGTAGAGATTGTTTTTCAAAGTATTTTTTATTTGGAAATGCATCAAAATAATATTTTTTTTATTTTTAAAATTTTATTTTTAATATTAACACATTAAAACGATCCAAAAACACACAAAAAAAACTAATTTGAAGCTAAAAAACATCAAAATTTCTCAAAAGTATGATTGGACTACAATGTCAAACAGAACCTTAATAGTGGTGTTGTGTTTCCCTTTAAACATATTGTAAAAAATAGACTGGACCTGTGATGTTTTTTTACCTGGTTATTATGGTTTCGTTGAGTGATATATAGGATTTGTTTTTGTTTGGAATGGTTTGTTAAGATGTATTAGAGTTTTTAGGTGAACAAGTTGAAAATTAGGATTTTTGCATTTCAAGACTTTGACCCTGACTTTTCTGGTGGTCAAAAAGTCAATTAGAAGGCAACACATCATCTATTATGTATAAAAAAAAAAAATAAGGGGCATACCTTGGATTTGTCGTTGTATTTAAGAGTTAGGCTATCACATCTCAATACTTTAGTTATGATATAATCTTTGTATTTAAGTGTGACATGTAACAACTTGTTATGTCTAGTGCCTTTTAGACCTAGTTCATCTTCAGAGAAATATAGATAGTTGATAGCATGGATTCTCCCTATCAAATACTTCATGGAATCGAACGTGATATCCTAAGGAACAGATACTTTGTTATCTCCTATTATTTTCTCAACTCGGTCGTCAACCATACACCTAACAAGTCAATCTATTCATCTTCCTTAAAAACTGAGACGTTTCATCTCCTCCACCACTGGTCATCAGCCCCATACAACCAGCATCATCACACCAAACTATCATTGCTTAAGCCTCTCTATTTTATTGTTCCTCCTTCATACTCAGCAACTCCTGCCTCTTCTCAACAAAGTCAAAACATACCTCATTATACCTCTCTAGTAGCTTCATTAGCATCAACCTTCATCTCTCTCATCAACACTAACTACTAGCTCAGTCGAAGTAGCCTCCCACAGCTCATGACCACCATGAATTTACCCATCATCATCTTTAATGATGACATCAACAATCATAACCTAGACTTCCATCTTTTTCATTAAAAACAACCAAACCCACATTATCTCTCCATTTCACTATTAGTGTACGCGTACACAAACCCATATTACCAATGATCTCATTCACGACAACCACGCCACTAACGTCCAACACCTCAACCCTAATTTCTTATATAATTAACGTCAATAACTAACTGAGGAGAAGAGAAAACAAAAACAAATAAGAGAGGAGAATATAAACAGTAAAGAAAAAGAAAAACCAATAGTTTGAGGGCCTTAATCTCTCTCCATCAATGATGGTGGGCAACACCACAGGTATAGAGAGGAAGAAAAAGATGTGGTGCATCCTTGTAGGACCATGCATGTGTCATTCATCCTCGTTGATACATGTAAGGATATGCACAAAATTGATTTCTACCGTGCACCACCTCTGCTCCACCATTTCCAACTTATTCTAGTTTTTTCCCATACTATTAAAGGTTGAAATTTTAAGCACCAAAAGTGTAGCATCCCTAAATTTTTAAGACATAAATCAACATATTTATCATTATAAATATATGGAAAAATTAGGGATTTTTTCTCTACCAAAAATCCGGTAAAGTTTCCCCTAAAAATATTAGTACCAAGTTATCGACATCACAACAATCATGCTTTGTAATTATCACATCAACAAGTCCAACTATCTTTGACTTAATCCACTTCACTAATTAAGACTTGAATACCTTTAATCCATTCAAACAATTCACCAATTATTCAACAATCTCAATAACAAAGCTTTTATGATAAAGAATATACACAAGTTCTATAATTTATTTGAAGTAAATTCATGTATTCACAATATAGTGAGTTTCTAATACTTTATAAAATTTATAAGAAAATACAAATCACAAAAATGCTTTATTTATTCTAATTTTTATTTACATGCTAATGTTAATCCTAAAATTATATTACAAAAATAAGTTAACACTTTATGATTACATCATTGACATTCCCTTAAAAAAAGATATATTAAACTAACTATTACTCCGTATGAGGTTGTGATGAACCTGAAATTAGTATAACATATAACATAAATGAAACTATAAAATTTAACCATGCAATTCACACAAATAAATTACTTTGATTCAATAATCCACTTTAAGTAATTGAACACATTTTTATATTTTTCCTTTCAAACCAATTTTTCCTTTTTGAACTATATATAAAGGTTTAACAATAACTTATCAAATTAACGTCATTCATGTCACAAAGGCTCCTTAAAGTAATTGATCAAATTAGATATCCCAGTCATTAGTTCATTTGAAGTTATTAGCATCGTCTAGGGTAACTAGTTAATTAAAAACCCAATCATCAAAAAAACTGACGCTATTAGCCCTACTCGGTAACTAGTCAAAAACATTTCTAGTCGTCAGAAAAATTAATGCCACCAGTCCACTCATGGTAACTAGTCAAATACATTTTCTAGTCATCAAACAAACTGACGCCACTAAATCATTTAGGGTAACTAGTCAAATAAGTTTTCTGGTCATCAGATAAACCAATGCCACTAACACCGTCCATGGTAACTAGTTAATAAAATTTCTTGGTCGTTAGATAAAATGATGTCACTAGCACCTTTCGGTTAGCTAATCAATTTCACCACTTTTATAATGCTTATGTCACGATTAATATTTACATGAAAAATCATTTTAAAGAAATTACATTTATATATCATTATAAATTTATACATAACAAATAGTAAAGGTGCAAAGCACCTACCCGATGTCTGTACTCGAGCAGTAGCCCCTTATTGTTGGATGGATCCCACGACCTTTGTTGTATCAACAAGAGCATCTCATTATATACAATTCAATCCATGAGGGAATCCAATTCAAATTCTCATTTCAAGTTCAAGTCTCAATTCAATGGTAAGGAAAACTTAAAGTTTTCCATGCATAAATATTTTTCTTTTCATTAACATACTCATCAATCTATTATTTCACTTCATGCATGTAGCATTACATATTTTCTACATCATTTAAGTCTCTTATTCTCCATTTATAAAATTAGCCAAACGTCCCTTATTAAACAAACATGTATTTTCTTTCTAATAACATCTCTTACCCCTAACTAAACTCATCCAAGAAAAAAATTTCCATTTATTAATTCCACTTTAATTCATCAATCCATAAATTTCACGTCTCACAAATCAATTACATAACCACAATCATTTATCTCATCATCTCACCAAATTCAAATTCAAAGTTCGTCGGAAATTTAATCACAATTAGGTAGAATAATTAAATCCATTTTAAATCATCAATACATATTATGTAAGATCAGAAGATAGAGAGACTTAGTGGATAATTTTGTTAAATAGTACAAATCCAATATGGATGTGCCACCAAATTGTTCTAGCTTGCAGAACATGAAAAAAGGTTGTAAAGAGTTGATTCAAGAATACACCCTGAAGTGGCGTGAAGTGAAAGCCCAAGTACATCCCTCATTGATAGAAAAACAAATGATTAGCTTGTCTCGAATACATTCAAAACACCTTACTTTGAGTACTTAGTAAGAAGTGCAGCTCATTATTTCACTAACATGAAAATTATACCTGAAAGGATTGAATAAGCCATCAAAGCAAGAAAGATCTCATATACTTAAAAAATAAAGCAAGAAAAAGGAGGTTATAAATGAGACAATAAGGTTCATTATCTGGGATCTGACTAGAATCAGCCAAGAAAATAGTGGAATAATAAGTGGAAGTTAAATAAGCAAGAAAAGACCTATAATGTCAAGTTCAATACATCCATTTTATCTATATTTAACACTCCATCATTTGCTAAATTAACATCTCTAACCAATTCCCTCAAAATCACTAACATTTTTCCCAAAGCAATGACTAAACTCGAACCGGTAAACAACCATACATACACCCATAAACAAATAAGAAAACCTTACCACCTCTCCATTTACTTTTGAAAGAGATGCTTGAGAGGTTAGTCATTAATAGGCAATTACTCTTGTTTTTCAAAAGTAATTCCAACCACCATACTCGAATTAGTACAATCTCTTTTTTTTTATCAAATATAAGAAATTATATAGATCAAAAATAAAACACAACTAGAGACCAACGAGTCAAAAGTACAGGCATATACAAACCAGGAAAAGAGAACAAGCTCCCTTGAATAACGAAGGGAACATACTCCTTAAAAACAAAGTTGGAGAACCAGCAATATAGATAAACAGGCATACACAAGCATAGGGAATAAACTCCCTAGAAAAAAAGATGAACAGGTTCCCTAAAACAAAAGCAAGACTTCCTTGCAGAACAAAAAACCCTAAGACTTCATAGCAGCAGCAACATCAGGCAGCCCCAAACAAACCAGGCATTCCCAAACGCAAACACTACCATCAAACCCACATCAGGATTAAACAAACAGATCAAACTGCAACTAATAGGACTAAGTACAATCGCCAACAGACTAAAACAAGACAAAGCACAGACCAAGAACCCCATATCTCTGCACATGCAATACCTGCCTAGAAGCGACACAACACCACAAACAAGACAAAGCACCACAAACAACAACTCCAGAACAACAAGCTAAACAACCAGAACCAAAACCAACCTTACCAAGATCAACAAACCAAAAACCACATCACTGGATCCTCAAGAACCACTTACAGAACCGAAGAAAACAAACCAACAATAAACAAGAAGCAGCAACAGGTATTAGTTGCGAAGGCAGACTGACAGATCAACTATAACAATCTGGGGTCGGTGGTTGACCAACTGGCTTTAGATGAGATTTGCTTGGTCACTTACCCGTAGATATACCAAGTCCAGTATCATGCAAAGCTAGAGGGAGTAATCCTTTGCTTTGAGTCATATAACCTCGACTGCTCTTGGTAGAGGGAGGTTCAGTAAGTGCATTCCCAGATTTCCCATTCCCAGATAAATCAGACCCAGAAGAATCATCAAGAATTGTTATAGTAGTACTGGGCAATTCGTGCTGGAAAGATGTGTCATGCTAAGGAAGAAGCTTTGCCTTTTTCCCCCTACGAACAGCTTTTCAACTCCTAGTTACAGCCCTTTCAACATTGGGATAAGGATTTCTTGAGGGCTGGCTAATAACTGCAGCAGCTTCGTCAGAAGAACTAGAGAGAGATACATATGCTCTCTTAACCATCCCAGAAGTGGGAGAATCCTTAGCTCCAAAGTTAAGCTTCGAATAGGCAGTGTTAGTATGCCTAGACATACAACAATGTGAGCAGAATTTCTGCAAAAATTCATAGATGACCCTTTGCTTGATAGTTGTTCCATCTGGCATGGAGAGGTTGATAGAACGAAGCAGGTCTGCTGACAGATCCACCTCTATCATGACTCTGGCAAAGGACAACCGAGACATGGAGAGAGTGAGGTCATCACATCAAATAGGTTTACCAATAACACTGTTAATCTTTGACAAACATGCCTGTTACCAACATTCCAGCAGGAGATTTGGAAAACGTATCCAAACTGGTACAAATGACATATCTGGTTTACCAAAATCAAAATAAGAAGGCATAGGCTTTATCACCAGCGGCTTACCTTGAACAAAGTAAGGGCATTTGCGCAGAACTTTGAGCATATCAGCTTCTGAAGAGAAGCGGAAGACCAACCAGCCTGAATCATGAAGATTCGGAGTGACATTGCATTTCCATAAATGGACCATAAATTTTCCAATAACAATATACCCAAGAGTTTTACCAATTGAATATCCAATAAGACACAATTTCTCGATATCTCTAAGTTCACCAAAATTTGGTGGGAGGGATGAGGAGGAGTTAGAGCCAAAAGCAAACCTCCTTTAAAACCGCTAGGGATGGCAACGCTAGGGAGGTAGGCGTTTGCGGTGCCAGCCTGTGGCGGCTCAGAACACAGCGAGGCTAGCTGATTTCCAACAACCACAAGGGCCTGTTGGGCAAGACCATTGTTTTGTCCTGAGGGTAACTCACAACAACCATCCAAAAGCATTCCTTTCTAACCCAACCGCAGAAGAGGTCACATGTACGACACTGTTCATCACTGCAGAATCTAGGGTTTTAATCAATAGAGCCTCGCCAATGACTAGGACTTGGAAATCGAGGAGAAGAGAGTAGAACCAATCAGAACCTTCACTAGAATGTCTAGGGTTGGTAGAGGAGGGTCTCGATGAAAAGATCGAGAACTGCGATTTCTAGCAGGGGAGCCCGTGGTGAGAGAAAGGGTCCATCAAACTAGGCATCACAAAGAAGCAACGATTTCTTCTTAGATTTCCCCATAAGTTAATCAAGAGATTCTGAAGAACCCACAAAACCATGACAATCGAGAGATTGCGCACACACCGTGGCTAGACAGAAGCACCGCTCGCACAGGGTCATGAAAATCGACATCTGAGTACACCAGTAGTGTTGACAGAAGAAGAGCCCCCGAGAGTACAGAGATCAAAAGAAGAAAACGTTGTACAGTGAAAGGGAACAGATGCAAGCAGAACATTAGGGCCTTTCTCTCACTACAAACTTCCTTGTATTGACTGAGAGCTCTTTCTTCCGAAATGGTATAATCTTGATAAGACATGTGAGTACTACTCTAGAGCAACTAGGCATAACACTGACAACTATCATACTTTTATGGACAAGCTTTTCCAGTTTATTAAGGCCAGATGAATTACTTATGGCATTAATACAAGTGAGCAAATGAGCTAACTATTAAAGCCTTTAGGGTTAAAAGGAGAAGAAAAGTCAAATACTACAATCAACATGCTATGTTATTTGAGTTGTGCAAATAAGGTCTTTGAGACCATATGTTATTGTATTGTGTTTAAACTTAATCTTTTAATTGATTGTGCCTTTTTGTAGTTTGATTTTTGCCTTGAAATTAAAAGATGTTTCATTATAAAAATGGTATTTGACTTTATATTTTCATCAATGCTAGGATAAATATAATGGCAAAAAATGGTCGAACTCCAAGGTGCATCGTACAAAATGCTAGGAAGCAACCCCACCCTTTTTAAAACTTAGAGAAATTAAGCTTCATAACCATACATGATGCCATGGCTCTGTTTAAAATGTTGTAACTAAATTGGTTTTGTGAAAACTTTTTACCAAAACAATCTTAGAAAGATGAACTTGCTTTTTTATTTTAGAAATAATTTGATGTTCACTTAAAACAAAATTCAAGCATCCTTTTTATAGAATGGCAAATGAATTAAATAAGTTATCAAGCAACTCTCTTATTGAGGTGACAAAACAACTTTGAATTAAAATACATGATTTGAAAAACATGTACTGACCCTCATACCATGCATATTTAGCCATGTTTAAGTTGTATGCATAATGACATGTTGTGAATTTTACTAGTCATGAACTCGCAAAACGCAGTCCTTTAGAAGTCCAAACCATTACATTAGATGAGGTCAAAGTTTATCAGTTTTAACCGCTTGCACTTGAAATAACAAAAAACCATCTTTGTTATCCCTTGTACATTAAAAACAATATATATCCCTTGTAGTCCTCTTTGTAGTCCCATTTGAGCCTGAGTGAAATTTTCTTCTTAAAAACCTTGAGTGGGATCACACCTCATATATAAGGTAAATGAAATATTAAAAATTAAGAAAAGTCATGAGAAATCCAAAAGCAAAAAAGCCCAATAAAATCCAAATACTAGGAGGCATGCCCACTTAAAAAGAAAACGACAAAGTCAAAGTCAAAACTAAATAAGGGTGCCTCACCAAAATAAATAAATAAATAAAAAGCAAATCAAAGAAATACAACAAGGAAAAATTGAAATATACGGCGAGTCAAACAAATGGTAGCATTGACCCTAAGTCTTTACAGACCTAAAATATTTTTTGAGTCAATGAATTTATTACTTTTATAGTCAAGAGTTATAGCCTGCATTACATGCCTTTAAAAATCACTTCTAATTAAGTAATTAACCTCAACCAATAAGTGGTGTTCTCAAAATGCAAACTTTTTTCCATAAAATTCATGATATCATGAACAAACTACTCTTTATTATTCATATTGGTAAAATAAGAACTTCAAAGGAGATAAAATTTCCTTGATAAATGTCAAGCTTTCACTCAAGCCCCTTGTTTTGAAACCAATAAAAATAGAAGGTCACCTCATCACATACATTCAATAGTTACAATCTCGTTTACATAAAAGACTTGATCATCCTTTCCCTAAAAAAATTGCTAAAAAGTTGCAAGAAATTCTAAACAAGTTGTTTCAAGCTTACATCAAATAAATCTTTGTTTTCAAAATGCAAGATTTTGAGAGATTTATTTGAGCCATGAATAGCCTAATTTTAAGCTAACATTTCCTTATCAATATATACCTCTTTAATTGTTAACTAAATACCAACAAAAACTACATTTTAGTGTTGAATGACATGTCTTAAGATCTCAATTGAAGAAACACTTTCAAAATTATATCTTTATGATTTTATTGCAACACGTAGACTTGATTGGATATGATCATCAAAATTTATGATATAGTTAAAAAAAGTTATTTTTTAATTTAAAAATTCCTATCAAAGATAATATTAGCGCATCTTACAATTATCCATCGAGAGGTTAAGTAGTTAAGTCAACTTAAAGGTAATTTTATTAACCTTATAATGGCTAATAGAAAATATCTCGATCAACTAGAGGGTGATTTAGTTTTAAGAAACTTGTTGTAATAGCCAAGTGATGAATGATGTTTGATGATGATATGTGAGTACCTTTTGATAAGCATAATCAAATTAGTTATGGTTATGGGAGTATTGTTTAAAATAGCCCATGATGGTAAATGAGTTGATCAACTTTTTTAAATATTGAGAATAATATAGCATTATTTCTTCATCAAAGTAGATAAAAAGATAGCAATGATGTAAGAATAGCACAATTGAAAGGTACAGTCTAGCTAAAAAGCAACATTATGGTTGAAAGACAATTTGTCACTTTCAGAAGAATAACCAATAAAAAAAGATAATAATTGCTTGAAGAAGCCTAGATCGCATGATATATAGATAGATATATAGTCTACACAAATAGACTAAAGCGGGTTGGTGGGTCAAGCGACTAAAAGAGACTAGATCGGTAATAACAAACTCTACCATATATCAATAAGATGGGTTACAAGAAGGAAGGGCCATGTTTCTAAACAAACAATAATACATGTATGTCATCTAACCCTATAATATTTAGCATTGTGTAATGTTTTGCAGAAAAGATTATTAGATATAAGTAAAAGTCAACACTTTTTATTATATGCATATTTTATACCCTTTGGCCGGCCATGGATGCTTATAGGTATGTCTTCTTCGTTAATTTTTACTAATCTAACACCTTTATAATTCACATCCTAATAAAGTTAGCATCAATTATTGATTCATCACTTTTTTCCTTCTTCTACGCCGAAACCCCTTTTTAAGAAAAGGGATTAATAAATTTTCTTTAATTTTACATATTGAAACATTACTCACTATTATTTCAATTATTTAAACATTAATTCATTATAATTTCATAGATTAACCCAATCAACCTCACAACTCATACCATATTATATACTAACACAATTAATAAAATCTTAACACATTAAATACATCAATTTCATTAAGAGGAAAGGGTTTGTTACCTTCTAACTCAAACAAATTAGAAAAGAGAAGCTTGAAATCACCATAAAAATTTATTTTCCTCCTTTCGTCTTATTTTCCTCTCAAGCCACTCCTTTTAAGGAAAAATTCCTTGTTCTCCTTTGAGATTTTCTTGTTCAAACCCTTCCTAGTACACTTTAATCACTAATTCTATCTCTTTTTGTGAATTTTTTTGGATGAATCTTGATAAATTTTCACTTAATTTCTTCTCCCTCTCAAGCCCTAGCATGGCCGGCCAAATATGGCTAATTCTTCACTCCTCACTTGTTTAAATACTTACAAGTTTTCCCTCCTTTTTCATTTAAGGACTTCTTTGTTTAAAAACATGTTATGTACATGTTTTAATGAGTTTAGGTTGAAAGGAGAAAAATGGATGGACAAGTCTAAGTGATGAAATTAAATATTAGTATAAGTAAATGAAAAAAATAAATTCAAACGAAAAAGTGTAAGTATAAAAATTTGGAGAATAAAATTTGTATGTCGAGTTAAATTGATTGTGTTAGGCTAAGTCATTAGTTTATTGGAGTTGAAATTGGTCCATTATAACTTAAATTAAAAGAAGAAAGATTAAGGTGGTTTCGTCATGTTTTCATTAATATGGAAGTTTTAGAAATTGTAATTATTTAAAAATTTTGGCATTAAAAAAATATGTTTTGTACATTGTGAGATTTATTATGTGTTTGAGTTTTAAATTTAAATATTTGTAAACATGAAATGAATATGTATAGACAGAAATTGCTAGTATGAATATAAATTGATGAGTTGAGGTGGTGGTATACTTATAAAGATATATCTCTTTAAAATTAGGAAAAAATCCAAAAATAGACCTTTAACAGAGGAAGCTTGTTTTATAGAAGGACCAATTAGGTGTCTATCACCTCACCTTTATTAGTCATGTTTAATATTTCCATATAATGCATGTATGTGTAAGAAATTAGTATGAACGAAAAGTATTTGAATATTAAGGTCAGTCGTTTGGATGTGGACTTAATTAATTGTTTGGATATTAAAGTTAGCTGTTTGGACGAGAACTTAATTAATTATTTGGATATTAAAGTTTGTTGTTTAGACATGAACTTAATTAATTAATTGGAGATTAAAAGTATTCGTTTGGATGGGAACTTAATTAAGTAATTGGAGATTTTAGTCATTTAGACATAGACTTGAGAAATTGAATACTAATGTTGGTCATTTGAACAGGGACTTGATTGATTGAATAATAAAGTTGGTCGTTTGGATGAGAACTTTACTAAATGAATAATTAAGTCGGCCGTTTAGACAGGGATGAATGTGAGGAGTTACATGGAAGTAATGACCGAGATTATAATATGAGACTTCAGTATTGAGACCGGTGATAACTTTTTTACAAAGAATAACCATGATAAAGAACAAATAATATGTAAACCCTTGGTCAAAAAGAAAAGAATTGTACGAAAAGTGTTGGTGTAAACACCAACAAGAAATCGGTAATGTTGTTGTGGCACAGGAATAAGCCGTAAATGACTAAAAATTGAAAATAAATATACTAAAGTAGCTCCGAGGAGACAGTAAAACGATTGAGTGCTTTACAAAGGGATGAAATAAGGAGATTTTGATTTTTGGGCGAAAAATCATAAATCAACTAGTTTCACGTTAAAAATTCATAACTCTCGATCGGGTTCTCAAAAAAATCTAAACATTTATGTGGAGACTTATAATATATTTTCTTAACTTTGGTTAAAATTTTAGAAGTTTTGGAGAAATTGAGATTGTTTTTAGAAAAATTACAATTTGACCAGTTTTGCATCATCGCGCATAACTTTTAATATGATGGACAAATTGAGTAAAACTTTGTGTGGAGGATTCTAATATATTATTTTACCATGGGGTAAAGTTTCAAAAAATTTAGAATAATATGTCTGGTGATTTTTAAAATTTGCATGAAAAAGTACTGGTAACCAGGTAAAACACACACACACACACACACACACCAGAGACACATGGTGATATAACTAAAAGAAAGATGATATAAATTAGTTGAAAAGTCAGCCTTCAAAGGGTTGTTTCCAGCCGACCAAAAGGAAAAGGAAAAGAAGAAAAAAAAAATGACTCATGGGGACTAGATAAATTTAAACATAAAAAGCAAGGGCTTAAATGCAAATAATGATAATTTTACTATATAAACCCCATTTTGCTTAAGTGTCTAGCGGGTTACAGTGAGAGAAAGGGGAGTTAGGGATTTTCTTACATCTTCTCTACAATTCTCTCATCAATTCTTGAATATAATACATGATTATGGAGAGTTAAGATAATTAAGAAGGTTTATGGTGAGCTACACTAAATATTTGAGTGATCTAAGGGTTTTAAAGCTCGTAGAGAAATAATGAAGTGTGGAGAAAGGAAGAAGAAGGAGGGAGATAAAGGGTGGTTTCATCTTGAGGTTTCTTCTAATTAAATTCCTTGTTATCGTAGTAGGAAGTATGATTCTATTGTGTTGATTATAGAAATTTCATACATGTATGCTTGGGTGATGATGTGCTTGATTATAGAACTTTGTGATTAGCATATTAGTTATAGTAATTTGTGATATTGTGATGAAATTATGTTTGTTGGCATGAGAATTGAATAGGTTAGTGTTTAATTGAATAAAAAGTTGAAGAAATTTCATGCTACCCTTTACTTGTAATTTTGGCAGTGGTAGAAAAATATAAGGAATGTATGTGATTGATGAAATGAAAAATTACTATGCTCAAATGAATAAAATTAATCTTAGATGAGATTTTGAAAACTAGAAATCAAAGAAGAATTGATCCCTCCTTGGATATTAAATTTTTTTTTGGCAAGGCTAAATGGAAGAAGAGGAAAATTGTATTAGACTAAATTAGAATTTTAGTGTGGATGGAAATATATTTGATGGGGTTAAGTAATGCATAAACAAATAGGATATAGACGGGAAAAAAAATATCATCCTTGCTAAACTAAGAAATTTGGCAAATTGAGGAAAGAAATAAAATGATGGAATGTGAATGTGGGTAAAGATAAAATAAGTATTGAAATACATTAAGAAACATGGTGAGAAGGATTGAGTTGCAAATTAAATAGGTTTAAGGAAAATCTTAATTTTCCATCTTATAAAAGTTTGGCCAAGTTCATGAAAATAAATGAATTGAGTTGTTAAGGTTAGTTGTTAAATTGTGACAAAATCCTTGTTTAATCTTATTGTTGTAATATATAATGATTAGAAAAAATGGTGGAATTGAAGTCATGGAATGGATAATAAAACCAATTTATTAGTTGAATAAACCATGGCGATTAATGTATTATAAATAAAATATTTTATTATAGGTAATGAATTGGAAATAGTTTATTAGTAATTTATTAATGTGAATTTAAATTTAATTTCACGATGGCAAAATAAACTTAAATTATTTAAGAAAGAAATAATTGTATAAGTGATTTAGTAATTCTTGTTGGTACATGAGAGTTGCCTACGGGAGGACAACATCAGGGTCATGCATTCCATGACCAGACTGCAGGTAGGTACCCAACACCTTATTTATTTAGGAAATTTTACGAATGTTAAGATATTGTAATTTTTCTTATAATGCCATTGTAAATATGAACATTGATGTGATATTATTATTAAGAGAATTGAAAAGTTCTAGTTGCCCAGTGAGGAATTGGCGGCGGTGGAACTAATTGAAGGATTGTAATGATTGATACGGATGGTATCATATATTTACGGAAAAAGATTGTAGTGTGTTTCGCTTTCAAAATTGATAATAAAATAATTTTGTGATATTATTATGTATATTGTGGTTGTGCTAATTGCAGACAAATTTATACATTGAATTGGTGTCCGAAAAATTGGGCGGATGAATTAGAGACCTGGTAAAGGGGTCAGTATCCAGAGAAATTAGGATGAATTTGTGACCTGATAAAGAGGTCAGTGCCCGGGAAAATGGACGGATGAATTAGTAACCCGGTAAAGGGGTAAGGGCCCGGAGAAATTGGACGGATGAACTAGTTCTCCGGATGTTTGGGACTAGTGTCCTGGTTAAAGGGTTACTAATAGAAGCAATTATCAAGTGGATAATTGGTATACGCAATATAATGTTAACGTGAAATCGTAAAAAAAATTGGAAAAATATTTTATCAAAAAAAAATGTGTATTTTGATTGAGTACGTGAAAATGATTGGGATATCATGATAATTCTTACTTTCAGACTATTGCAGCATTATACCTCGTTCTGGACTATGAGCATTACTACCTGGTGAGGGTCGAATGCTTGGTGAGGAGGAATAAGAGTGGTTGTCAGATTAAGAAATTATTGCCTGGCTTGGATTGAGAAAAAAAAATAATGTTCTTAAACAGTTAAGATGGGCCAAATAGAATTGTTAGGGTGATCCTGGACAAGGAGTTATTACTTGGTATTGATCAGTTAATGCTAGTACATGGCATTATTTACTAAAGTGATATTCTTGATTAGTGTCTAGGAATTACTGAAGACATTAATGGAAGGGCACTAGGGATCAAGGCTTTAAACACAAATTCTAATTGAATGTTTAGATTGAAGGGTCAGTGCCTTAGTCTATAAAGTTATTGTAAGGCATTAGTGACTCGGATAGGGAGAAAGAAACCGTGATTGATGGAATCGAAGGGGAACCTAGTTCCTTTCATATGAACTAGTGTTTATTCAGTGTTAGAAATGAAATTGTTAGAACAGAAGATGTGATGTGATAGTATAGGGTATCAGTAATGGGGACTACTCTCGTTAATTATGACGGATAGTAAAACATGTTTATAATGTTGGTTAGCAGGATGATGTGATCGAATGGATGAATGTGTAGATCTCAAGATGAATATTCGAGATGATGCTGAACAGAGTAATTGAAATGGTCATTGGCATAATGATAACTAGACTAAAGTGATTAGTCGATTTTACTACTAGAAAATGTGAAATAAAGGGGTGATTCTGCGTAAGGATAAGGGATAAATGTTCCAGAAAGGATAGGAGGTATACCCAACTAGCATAAGCAAGAGTGAGTGAAGTTGTGGTAATACGAATGTGCAATATACTTCAATGAACTGAGATCTTGTGGACAAAACATGTCGAGGTCTTGCGGACAAAAAGCATGTTGTGACTTATAACCTAACGATATCATAAAAGTGAGGGGAATCAATGATTCTACTTTTATATAATTATAGTTGTTCAGATTTACATAAATAATAGTTCTATACAAGACTCCTACCATGAATGACAAAAAGAAGTTTTCCATTACGAGATAGTTATTTTAAGGGTAATTCGGATATTATTAAATTTTTGGGAGTTGGAACCAAACGAAAAACGTATTTATATTTTTCTCATTTCTTAGTCATTATGTTTCTATTACATCAAATATTAATTTATTTCCTCAATCATTTATTATTTATTATAGTACATTGTGTGTGGAACTAAGACGTTATGGATATTAAAAAAAAAATCATCATTTTTCTTGAGTTCAAGGCTTATGGAAATTGTTTTTATCATGAGGAAATCTTGGGTGTTACATAATATGTACTTAGTATTTATTGATTTGCTACTTATATTGTGGGTCCATCCCGACCATCCAGGCAACACCAATTCCATTGCTAGTTGTTATATAATTTCATGCAAGTATATATTATATGCATATGAACAAGTTAAATATAATTTTTCCATGTATATAGTTCACGGTGTAAAAACTCATGTAAGTATTTTGGTGTATTCTAATAACTATAATAATATGCCATGAATGTAAACATTGAATTAACTGGTGTTAAGCCTGAGACTACCTGTAGTGTGATGAATGATTGTGTTTTATTGATGAGCCTAAAAGTCATATTGTGTGAAATTGATTTAATACAAGAAATTAAATGGATAATGTTTTTGAATAGGATTCTATATGAAAAAAACTCTTGCTGAAATGTCACTAAAATGAAATGAACTTACTTAAATTAAATATCACATCAATATATATAAACATAGGCCTGAATATATTTATAGGTATCATGAACCATGATTAAAGGGTTCCTAATGATAAATATATTAAGAATACTTGATGATGAACTTTTATACACACACTAATGATGGTTTAATCACCTTATTTTTACCATAGAATCCATCATTTTTACCATAGAATCCATGGTGTAATATAACTTTTTCAGTTTTCTTAGAGAGAGAAACTTAGTGGAGATAATTTTTACATTCAATGATTCTAGAAAAAATATATTAGAGCTCAATTTTTATTTTTTTTCATTTGGTTGGATTTTGAGTTTTTGGCAGATTAAAATGTGTTTTTCTAGTTGGAAAAAGGGTAATGTAGGTTCATGAGATATTTTTTTATATTTTTAGGTGAAAAATAATTGAAATCTAGGTTTCTAGATTCAAGAACTTGGATTGCGATTTTCCAATAACCGAAATTACCTCTACTGACTTGAAAATATGGCAAACAAATAGCTCATCATTTTCCTTGGCTAGGGATGTGTCATCTATCTTAGTTAGCGATGTGTTGTTCATAAAATTAAAAAAATAACCCTTAAAAAAAAAGATGTTTTGAACGAGGTTTCTAAACCCAGGCACATTTGGGTCTTGAAGTGGGTTAGGATCATATGTCTCACTAATGCATGTATGACCATCAATTGTTTTACTCACATTCTTTTCACTTTTCACATTTTATATTTGAATACTTTTCAAATAAATTTATTTAAATGATGTTTACATAATTATTCAAATATATTATTATTTTTAAATAGTATTAGCAAATTCCATGGTGATATTTAAAATTTGTTTTTAGATTATTATATATGAATCTAATAGGCATGGTTCTCTAAATGTGGATGAAATATATATTTTTAAATTTTTTTATATGGTTCTTATTAAAATTATTATTGTTAGTTTTTTAATATATTTGCATCAAAATTATCAATGAAGTATTTTATAATTTTGCTTAATTAAACTTGCTTTTAAGATTATGATATGTTTTTGTTTAAAAATAAAAATTTTAATAAAAAAATTATTTTGTTAAAAAATAACACATTAATAAGGGAAAAGGTATTGATTACATAGATAAATTTTTTTCTATCTTTATTTCAAATTGGTAGATTTCTTGGGATATTGATAATTTTTTTACTGTTTGTATGCAATAAACAACATGGCTAATGAAAGTTATATTTTTTGTTTAAAAATAAATTAATAAAAAACTTATACTAACACTTAGTTTTTTTTCAATAATATTTAGATTTAATATTTTTTTGAAACTCCATATTTGTTGCCATATAACTAAATAAAAGAAAAATTCAAAGAACTCCCTGTATCACGAGATAAAAAATCCTTACATGTATCTGTCTTTTAACTTTTTTTATTTAGCATTAATAAATGTTTTAATGATTTTTTTTTGTTCATATATTTGAACTTTATATTTTATTAAATGCACACAATAACTTTTTAATTTTAAATTAATTTTTTTCTTTATATAAAAAAATACCTTTGTAACACAAGGGTATTTTTCTCTTAGGACACAAAATTAACTTGAAATCCAACTTTATCTGCCAGTTATGTTCTATTATTGAGCAATTTATCATTTAGAATACGTGGTGTATTTATTTTTGTTAATGTGACAATCTCGAAGAAGAAGCCTTAATTAAAAAGATAAAATTTGGATTTCTTTTTTCAAAAAGAAAATTAAAAGACAACATTGTTCTTAAAGGACTCCTCGTAAAGTTAAATTAGTTAGGTGGCCTGCGATACGCGGCGGGCCAACTTTTTTTTATATATAAAAAATATCAAAAAAATCTAAAACTCAAGAGTATTATATCTGTCTACAAAGGCAGACCCTAAAGCTTGGGGCTTGTCGTTGTAATCAGACCAAAGGTTGATGGGCATGGAGTTGCAGCCAGACCCAACGCTCTTGGATTTGGCGTTGCAGACAGACATAAGCTTGGGTCTGGATGCCTGATCCAAGTGTCTTGGGCCAAATGAGGCTGCAAGACCCAATGAACTTGGGTCTCCACTCTTGCCACTCCCAAGCAACTTGAGTCACGTGTCCCTTTTCCGTCCAAGTTCCTTAGATCTGGAAGGGGATGTCAGACCCAGGTTAATAATAATAATTAATTTTACCTTTCAAATCAAATTTATGTTTTTTTTATGGTAATAAAATTTATTTCAAATTTAATAATATTAATGAAATTAATAATATCTATAATATTAAATTTGTATGGCCCAAGTTTCTTATAGTTTTTAATCACTACAAATAAAATTTATTATTTTTCCTTGATAGTAATAATTTTTTTTTCAATTTTAATAATAATAATAATATTTCCTCTTTACCGTGTGAAAAAAATAAATAAGAGAAAAAAATTACAGTATTGGGTTCTGCTAGGGGCAATTCCCAATGTTATTTGACAGGTCGTGCTGACCGTAGGACCCAACTCTGATGGGTATAGCAGGACCCAACGCCATTGGGTCCTCGTAACACCATGACCCAGTGACCCAGCCGCAATTTTTTACTTACAAACAGCAAAGACAACGCCTTCTCAGGCACTACAATATTTATAATACAAATAATAATATTAATAATAATATTAAACTTACTCATATTTAAGGGGGTTTGACTGCAATACCAGACGCAAAAGCTTTAAGCCTATCTTAAATGTTAGACTCAAGAGCCTTGGGTTTGGCTGCAACATCGGACCCATTAGACTTGATTCAGGACGCCAGACCTAATTGTCTTGGGTCCGAACGGATGACCAAAGTGTCTTGGGCAAAGCGGTGCTGCAAGATCCAAGGAACTTAGGTCAGGTGCACCTTTCCAGCCCCAAATTTCTTCGGTCTGGAAGGGGATACCAGACCCAAGTTGTTAATAATATTTTACCCTTAAAATTAAATCTATATTTTTTTCAATAGTAATAATATTTATTGTAAATTTAATAATATTAATAATAATATTTAACTTGTATGTCCAAGTTCTTATATTTTTTAATCTTTTTTTTTAAATATATGGTTTTTATTTGATGGTAATAATAATTTTTTTTCAATTTACTAATGATAACAATAAATAATAATACTGATAATAATAATTCTTAATTTTACCTTTCAAATCAAATCTATTATTTTTTTTTCAATATTAATAATATTTGTTTTCAAATTTATTAATTATTAATACTTTTAATTATAATAAAAATAATAATATTTATAATACAAATAATAGTATTTTTAATATCAATAACATTAAATATAATAAAAAAATATTTATAATACAAATAATAATATTAATAATATTATTAAATTTACTCATATTTAAGTGGGTCTGGCTGCAATACCAGGCCCACGAGCTTTGAGCTCATCTTAAATGCTAGACCCAAGAGCCCTGGGTTTGGCTGCAACGCCGAACCCATTATATATGCGTCAGAACGCCAGACTCATTTGCTTTGGATTTGGATGCCTGACCCACGTGTCTTGGGCCAGGTAGTGCTGCAAGAACTAATGGACTTGGATCTGCGCTGCTACCACTCCCAAGCAACTCGGGTTTGGTGCATTTTTCCAGCCCCAAGTTTCTTAGTTTTGGAAGGGGATGTCAGACCTAAGTTAATAATAATAATAATAATAATAATAATAATAATAATAATTGATTTTACCCTTAAAATCAAAATCTATGTTTTTTTTCGATAGTAATAATATTCATTGTAAATTTAATAACATTAATGAATTTAATAATATTTATAATAATAATAATAATAATAATAATAATAATAATCATTGTAAAAAAACTATATGGTTTTTCTTCGAAGGTAATAATAATTTTTTTTTTCAATTTACTAATAATGATAATAATAATTAATTTTACCCTTCAAATCAAATCTATTATTGTTTTTCAATATTAATAATATATTTTTAAATTTATTAATTATTATATTAGTAATATTAATTATAGTCAAAGTAATAATATTTATAATACAAATAATAGTATTTTTAATATTAATAATATTAATTATAATAAAAATAATAATATTTATAAGACAAATAATAATATTTTTAATATTAATAATAATATTAAACTTACTCATGTAGTTGGTCTAGCTGCTACATCAGGTCTAAGAGCTTTGGCATCTCGAGCCCTGATTGTGGCTGTAACGCCGGATTTATTTGCCTTGGGTCCGGATGCCTAACCCAAGTGTCTTGGACTAGGTAGTGCTGCAAGACCCAAGAATCTTGGGTCTGCGCTTCTACCACTCCTAAACAACTTGGGTCAGGTGTAACTTCCTGCCCCAAGTTTCTTGGGTATAGAAGGGGATGCCAGACCCAAGTTAATAATAATAATAATTGATTTTACCCTTAAAATCAAATTTATATTTTTTTATAGTAATAATAATTATTGTAAATTTAATAATATTAATAATAATATTTAACTTGTCTGCCAAAGTTTTTATATTTTTTAATCATTTTTTAAAAAATATATGGTTTTTCTTCAATGGTAATAATATATTTTTTTCAATTTACTAATAATAATAATAATAATAATAATAATTCTCCCGTGGCTGCTGGCCAACTCCACAGGAGTCCTGGACTTGGCAAGCACTTGGCAGGCGACCAAGTTCGGTGTACCTTGACTTGTTGCAGAACCACGATGCAGGTTAGAAGAGACATGGTGAGTAGGTTTGCACCCAGCGCGTGGGTCTGCAGACCTCAAGCACGTGGTTCTCCACCACCCTCACGCTGGTCCGCACCCTATGCTCGGGTATGCAACCCTTGCGCGCGGGTTTGCAGACCTGTGGACCCGTTCCCCTGGGTTAGCAGCAAATCGTGTGGGCTAATCCTTATATTTTTCAATCTTTTAAAAAAAATTATGTTTCTCTTCGGTGGCAATAATAATTTTTTAAAAAACATTTACTAATGATAACAACAACAATAATAGCAATATTAATTCTTAATTTTACCCTACAAATCAAATCTATTTTTGCTTTTCAATATTTATAATATTTTATATAAATTTATTAATTATTATATGAATAATATTAATTATAATCAAAATTATAATATTTATAATAAAAATAACGGTATTTTTAATATTAATAATATTAATTATAATAAAAATCATAATATTTATTTCACAATAATAATATTCTTAATATTAATACTTTTAAATAATATTTAAAATACAAATAATAATATTTATCATATTAATAATAATATTAACTTGTCTTGCCAAAGTTTTTATAGTAATTATTATAATAACAATAATAATAATTGTTGTTTTATTTTTTATTTTACATGTCTCCAACTCTTAGGGGGTATGCAGAACTCATATGTAGGTCAGAAGAGACCTGGGGGAGCAGATCTGCAGATATAGTCAAGCGGGTGTGCAGACTCAAGCATGGGGGTCTGCGAGCAGCGCCTGAGGTCTGCAGCTTTACCATGCCCAACTAAATAAATTAGTTATTCTTTACTGTGGGGTCTGTAGACCCAGAGGAGCGGGTCTATAGCCAGCCTGAGGTCTGCAACTTCACTATACCCCACTAAATAATGCAATTTATAGTGAAATTACTAACAATCTATCATAATTCACGCTACAGTACCACACAGTGTAATCCACAGTAAAAAACATTCACAGTCTACAATAATTCACTCTATAGTAAAATACTGATATCTTTTAGTTATAATTAATATTAAAGCCTTGTTTGTTTGCTTGCTGAAAGTAATTTATTTTGAAAAGTGATTTTTATAGAATTTGTATTTGTGTAAAGTAAATTATTTTTTTATATTTCACAATGTAAAAAATAAATTTAAAAATAAGTTTTAGATTATATTATGGAAAATAAATTAAAATTTTTTTTAAAGGTTTATATATATATATATATATAGAGTCTCAAATTTCAGCTGCAGTTTGAGCGGACGGCAGGCACGCATTTGAAATTTGAAATTTGAAAATTCGAAAAACTAACTGATGAGCGTTTGATGTGGGCAGTTGGGCTCCACGAACACGAAGCGCCTCGCCGTTCTTAGCCTTTGGTAGGTCCCACTCACCCACCCACCCAATTTAAGACCGTTATTTTCTCTTTCTCTCCCTTTATTCCCTCCAATTCGAAACCAAAGTCGTCTCTTTTTTTTTTCCTTTTCTTTTATATTTTATTTTATAATACTTTTATTAACAAATAACTTAATTTGCCTTGCCGCTAACAGATAAATCCTCTCTTTATCCGCCACGTGTCTAAATAGCATCTGTTGAAAGAAATCAGAGAATGGAAAGAGTTAGAGGGCCAGATGTTTATCTGATTTGTTTTTAATTTTTAATAATTAAAAACCTATTACCAGTTAGCAATAATAATTTTTGTTATTAGAGTGGTAAAAAACAGGGTACTTTCCTAGTTTAAATTAACGAAGCCCATTCTTTGCGGACTGCCATATTTAGTTTGGAAGAAGGAAAGAGGGAAAACCCATCAAGATTCATTTCACAAGGAAGATCACTTCAACAACATCAAGGAAATGGAGGTTTTAGAGCAGTCTGCTGTTGTTCTTGCAGGTAGCATACCTATAATCTCTGTGTTGTTCTCTCGTACGCATGTTTTTTTTTTTTTTTTTATGTGGGTGTAATGGAAATCAGGAAAATCCAAGTTAAGGTATCCATTGAGATCTGCCTCCAAATCAATATCCAAGGAGGACAATGAAAAGCCACAACTCCCCTCTGCTTCCAAGAGGTGCGTGCTTCTTGTAGTTTTCTCTCTTGCATTTCTGTAATGCTAATTGACTCTTACTCTTGGCCTGGGTTGTGTTTATTTCCTTCCAGAGACAGGGCTCCATCAACTTTAAGTAAAAGTGTGGGTGTTCTTCAGCTTTCTGGCGAGGACAAATCTGCAAGGCCACCTAGAAGAAGGCTATCTGTTCCTGCCAAGTCAGTTGCCACTACTGCTCTGAAACCACCACCAGGGATCATCACCCCAATATCTGAGACTAGAGTCAAGAGATCTGCTACAAAAAATGACACCCCTCTTTCTAATGCGTCCATGGCTTCAACTCGAAAGAAATTCAACGCGATCGCTTTAGCTTCCTATTGGCTCTCGCAAATTAAGATATCTGAATCTGTTGCTAAGCATTCAATCTCTCTTGCTTTCTTCAAACTTGCCTTAGAAGCTGGATGTGAGGTATGGCTCTCTTTTTAAAAACAAACTTTTTTTGTTTAGGTCTTGTATTCTCTCCCTTTTTTTTATTTTTATTTTTATCGTGCTATGAGTTAACATCGGATGCTCTTATACATGCAGCCGGTTCAAATTCAAAGGTTGAGGAATGAGCTGAAGTCGTATGTAGGTCGCCATGAACTTAGTGATTTTGGGGAAACGGTGAAAGAATTATTTGAGAGCTATAATATCCCAGACCATCAAGAACAGGTGCAGGTCTCGGAAACGTGTTCTCATGTTCTGCCTGATGACGCAACTCGATCATCTGATGATGAAGTTCACAGCTCTCTTTCTATAACGGGGACAAGGAAACTGAGGCCCAGGTCGTTGAATGCTGTTGCTTCTCAAGTTTCCACTGTGACACAATCAGCCAACAAGGAGACTTCTCAGAGGAAGAACACTACATCAACCAATACCAGGGTGGGGTCTTTGAACAAGAATACTGAAAATTCAAGGGCTGTTTCAGAAACCGGGAGTCGTAGGGTACAGAAGAAACCCCAGAAGAGTAGCAAGGAAGAAACAACCAAGCGCAAGTTCAAGAAGCAGGAAAAGAAATCTGCGGCTGAAGAAGGTAAGGAAGCCTACACAAAGATTTCCTTTCGCAATGCCTGGGTGTATTCAACTTAAAATGTTTCGATGCATTTACAGGTGGTGGTCCAAGTAGCCCTACAGCTGCTGCGATTACACCTGAAGAGAACAAAGAAAACATGGTAAAGTGCTCATTGTACACAAACTGTGTTTTGCAGTGAATGCTTGAAGTTGT
>Ga0325403_1000775_pt1 | contig 24381 bp, 13 predicted proteins | sample PopdelMetagenome_19_FD_205665 | JGI IMG/M metagenome (GOLD analysis project Ga0325403, IMG submission 205665) | Populus deltoides microbial communities from Bellville, Georgia, United States - Xylem-PdKOR-R4 | ecosystem: Host-associated > Plants > Phyllosphere > Stem > Wood/Secondary xylem... | reverse complement strand
GCAATAGTCGATTAGTGTGGATTTCCAAGGTCACTCTATCACAAGACGTTCATTGTTCCTCAGTCGTACATGTTAAGCATTTCCTACTGGGCATGGCAAAGATGGGCGGCAGGGGAAAGTGGGCAGTAGTAACATATAAAACAAGTTGCACAAATGGTTCCACCCAGCAATCAAACTAAAGCTCCAGATCTCCTACTCTATGTTCGAGATGGAGAAATCTCATAGCACTAGGTGCTAAGCCATGAGAGAGCAGAGACTTAACATAACTGGAGGATTACTGATGGGAGCCAGAAATATGAGTGGATTATCATTTATCTTGCAATTCTATGTGAATTTATCCACTTAGACGCGGAACTTATTTTTCTTTCAGCATCACAGCCATGCCAAGTCATTATATATATATATATATAATGGTGAATAGCTTATTTAAAAGTAGGTGAAATAGTTTTATTGTTTGAAAACTATATGAAAATTGGTATGAGAATATCTTTATTACTAAAAGTAATAATATAATGTTGTCATTAATAATAATTATTTATTTATAATGTTTTATATGTCATGCATGCTAATATTGTTTATTGTATTTATCATATCATGCATCATAATTTATCATAAAATAATTTATGTGGATTCTATTTTTACATTAACAAAAAAATAATTTTTGAATTAAAAGCAAAACATTTAAGATAACTAATTCAATTCAACAGGTTATAATTAAATTCAATTTCATGATTTAGTATTTTATTCAAAACATAAAAATTGATAATATTAATTGAATTTAATACAATATGTGATTTAATTTTAAATAGACACTAAAAGTTACATGCTAGTCCCTTGCAACTAAGAATTGACAATCTAGCATGGAAAAGACTGAGACAAGAGATGAAACTATATTCAATGCCGCTATGGTCTTAGCTGAATAAAATAATGAAAAACGCTGCTGCAGCCACTCTTGAATTGCAGAACGAAGAGAACGATTAGGGATGAGATCAAGATTTTCAAGCTGTATCTCTAGCCATCCTATCGAAGTCTCTGCTTCATAGGTAAATCCATCTGCTGCAACCTGAGTATCTTGCATGACTTCCAGCAAACACTAGCAGATAAAATTGTTACTGCAAACATTATGGGATTTAATCAGGAGAACAACAAAGTATATGAGAACAAAATACACTTCAGAAAAAAACAACTGTTGACAATTGAAAAGAGATGAGAATAGCATTCAATTTAAGAAAGCAATGGAATTACCTGCAAATGGGACAATTGAAATGCAGCGGAGGCTGTTGGGGTTCTCAGGAATCAAATCTTTACATTTCTTTTGGATATTTCTTTTAATTGCTTTCAATTTTTATGCAATAAACAACAGTTTCTTGTTGTAAATGCTGGGAGATTGACAGTCAGCATTTCGACACTTCAAAAGACAGTTTTGTTTGGGTGTCAGTAACTTGGAAGTACATTCACTCTGATAAATTAGCACCCAGGACTGCATTACATCCATGCACTCCCGGAGCTATTAGAACAGGTTAGCATGATACTTGTAAAACATACCCTGTGTTTACGAGGTGCCCCTTGCAGACAAGCAAAAATTTGACAGGAAAGAGGTGCACACCGTTGGCATATTTGTCCTTTCTGAACTAGAGATTCATCATTCCCTTGCAATTTTGAGGTAGCTTTGTGAGCGATTTCAGATTACTGCATAATAGAATTTGGAAAAACCAAGAACTGGAATCTCTGGTGAAAGACCTAACAAGTCCAGAACAAATTTGAACTATGGCCCCTTTTCAGCCTCTAAACCAATTCTTCTGTGAACTTCTTATCTCTAATAGTGTGACCATTCTGATTCTCTGCGTAGTCTCCCAATGGTTTCATCAATGGTCTACTCAGCTTAAAAATACATGGCATAGTTCATATGACGGAACCCATTGAGGCAGCATGCCTGAAAATAAAAAGTTAGCTCTACAAAGAACATCAGCCAAAATCCATAGTCATTCGGACATCACAAAATTTTATCCATTGACATCCGAGTTTGATGAAGTACGATAGTGTAGTTATGGATTGTACTCTGAATAATATCTGTCGGCAGCTGCACCCATAACAAGCTTCTTGATAGCGTGCTGGGACAAGAGTTCCACGATCCCCTTTCCAATATCATCCTCCTCAATGTATAGCTTTTCTGCATGGACCTTCAAAATAAAGTCACGAATGCCTCTATGCATCAGGTTTGAAAGATCATTCTTAATGTGAACAGTTCTTGTTTGCAGTTTTTAGGAAACATTGACAGCATTTTGAAAGATACACTTGGAAGGGAATTTTCTAGGGAAGAAATTTTTGAATTCAGGCTGTCTTAGGAAGATACTAAAATTTAGTTTTATGTGCTTCAACGAGTAAGGTCAAACAAAGATCTCATAATGTCACAAGCAAAGAAAAATTATGTCATTTCTGACAATGCAATAGGCATTGGTGAGCGGTGACAATCAGTATTTACAATAAAATTACATGGAAAATGAATAGTTTTTCACTACTAGAGACAAAAGCAAATGATCCAAAACCAGCCCAATTCAGAAAATGACCATCCTAAATGATAGCATCCACAAAATATTCGAATAGGAATTCAAATTCAACAGCCTGGAAACTTAAAAAGGAAGAGTTATTAAAGAACACACATACCGCTGCATGGTGACAAATGAGAAGGTAATCGTCCAGGATCTTGTGCATAATCTTCCTTTCAAGTTCTTGGAACTCCCTCAGTTCATGCTGTTCAAGTCTGTTGGCTGGAAAATTCCCACCAAATGCATCCCAGACACATAATAAATAAACAAGTGGCAAAGGGGTTGGTTTTATCCAAGTCTGCAAGCGAAAGCCATGCTTTAAAATCCAACAAAATTTAAATCCTCAAACACATTATCAAAAACCCTAAACCAAAATCAGAATGATCAAAATCCGATGGTTAGCATCAAAATAATCACTCTTCACCAGAAAAATGTTCTGAACATATTAATATATTGGGTGTATGTACTAATTCATGCACAAAACAATACTAATATATGTACTTACTCAAGGGTATCACTTCAGCAGGCTGGTGAACATGAAGAAGGCAAATTCTCTTGCTAGAAAAATTCTGTGATGCCCTGCCCATTTCAAAGTCAACCTGCTTTCTCCAACATCCTTTCCAACTGCAACATGAACTGTATCATCAATCACGAGTGACATTGATTCCTCTGTAGTCTCAGCATCGCTTGTTGTCATTAAACTCTCACCCAAATAATCACTAAAGTCTGAAATTGCAGGAACAGAGTTATTCTAGCTGATATTCAAGTCAGGGCAGCTCCGAGTAATATTAGCTATTTACAAAGAGACAATTTCAAAGCAATTTCCTAGCCAATCTAAAGTAAACTGCAACTTCTTATAAAAGGAATTGCCTGTCTTCAACCATACAATTACCAAGTAATGATACAGAAATAAATCATTATCTTCAAAATTCATTAGGCGACAACGCCAGCCCTTTGTGCGTCCTGTCAAACAATCCATTATTAACTTTTCAATATTATGCAATATCAGAAATAAAGTCATTTTCGTCTCAAACTTTTTTTCAATTAATCTTTAATGATTAATTTCTTATAATTTTTTAGAGAATGATTTCAATAAAAGATAATTAATGTGTAAAACAAGAAGAAGTTGCATGGCCAATTTCAATTTCGCACAAAAAAATTATTTTTATTCACTTTTTTTTTCCTCTATAGTTACTTTTTATTTTTTATTTTAGTTTAGAAGTTCATTTTATTCATCTTGAGTCTCTATATTTAAAAAAAAAAGGAAAACTAGTCAGAAAACAGCAAAATAGAGATAAAGTTATTAATTGATCATATTTAGTTGGCTATATTTAAGTAACAAAAAAGATCGATTTTAGTATCAACAAGTTCTATTTTGCAAGAAAAGTTCTAATATATGTAATTATTTGCTTTTAAAACCAAAATGGATTCTTTTTTAAGAAACCATGCTTGCAATTTAAAGACATGTTTTTGTTAAAATCATTAAGAGAGGTATTAATAAAAAAAATAAAGTTTAGATTGGAGAAATATATTTTTTCTTTGTTAAAATTTTATTTTGATAGAATATTAATTATTATTTGAGCTAAAAAATATTAACATCTAATTAAACAAGAAGAATTAAATAATTGAAAGATAAAATATGTTAATTTAAATATAATTATTGATTTATTTTATTGAACACATGCATTGAATTTTTTATTTATTTTATTAAATACAAGCATTAAATTTTCATTTCATACTTCAAATACTTTCTTAATGTTAAAAAAAATAACATTGCCCGCAAGCATTGAATTTTCATTTCACACTTCAAATACTTCTTGATGTTAAAAAAAATTAACATTGCCTAATCCGACTCCCGGCGAATGGCGGTGAGGTGACTAATTGTTGATTACTAATCTTCTATATGTAACAGTTTTGCAGAGCAAAACCTTTCAAAAGTTGCATGCAAGACATTGATTGTTTACGCCGTTCGAAGATCAAGACAACTTTTTTCTTATTCTTCTACTTGAAGAATTAAAGTTCAGCAATTTATCTGCTAATGATAAATGTCTGGAGACTGCCTCAGATTAAAGGAAGTCGAGGTTTCTGATTGAGATCCAGGCAGGTATCCCTAGTCTTAATTATAAACAAAAAATATAACCTGAGATTATTTCGCAATGAGCGGTCATCAGGTTCAACTTAGCAATTCATCCAAGCTGAGCAAACAAATAAAAGCAATAATAAAATATATAAAAGTACAAAATCAATAACATAATGTGACGTAAGCGGTTGTCTTCTATACACCAGGATGACTGTAGTCTGCCTAAGTCGAACAAAAACAAGATTCGAAAGAAAGGTAAAAAGAAATGTAATGAAATTTCTATTACCTCTCAAGAAACAACTATACAATCTATTGTGCTAAGAACTTGTTTGCTGCTGCTACAGCTGCCCCTGAATTGCCGAGCGAAGTGCACGGTTAGGGATAAGATCACAGTGTGCCAGCTTACAGTTGGTCATGGGTGAAGTATCATGTCCGCTGTCTAGCCATCCTTTCAAGGCCTCTGCTTCATAAGTAAAACCATCGGCTGCTACATGTGGATCTCGCATTACTTCCTGCACTTCAAGAAAGCCATCATTTTACTACATGGTGGCAATGACAAGCCGCAGAAATAGGTATGCAGCACACAGAGGTCTATAGATGAAAATAGATTGCACAGGTGGCCTACAACATACATACATGATACAATGGCGCCTGTGCGTAAACACAGAAATGAGAGCTATTTAAACAGAAAAATTACTCTATGATGGAGTTGAAAATAATCACGAACTTAAATATTGAATTCCTTTTCCTTTTGCAAGCTGCTGGTGAAGCAAAGGAAACTGAGAGCAAATCATGGAAGAATACAAGGCTAGAATAATATATGTATCAGAAGGTTGCATCTAATTATTGTATTGTAGGAGATGAAAAGTGGACTGGGATGCTTAAGAAGTCCTAATATAAACGACAAACTAATACAAATCCAGTTAGTATAGATAAGTCACTCTAAGACATGAGAAAGTAGGAGAAATAGATGTACTTACTTGGAAAATGGGGCATATAAAATATGAAGGAGGTTGGAAATGCTCTTCCGAACCAAGCTGGGAAAAAGATGACGTTCCACATGAAGCCTTCATTGGCTCGAGTACCCTCCATACCTCTGATGCAAGATCTGGCCGGTTCTTTCGGTTCATCTCACAACACCTTAGTGCCATGTGAGCCAACATTTCAGCTTGCACAAACGGCCAATCTCCCGCCAAAGGATCCAAGAGGGTTTTCAAGTTTCCTTTATCTAATGCATACCGCACCTCCTTTGTTATACCCAAGGCCTGCCTTGCAGTCAACAATCTTAACAAAATAATTCCAAATGAATAAACATCTGACTTTGGAGAAAGCTCTCCAGTGGAAACAAATTCAGGATCCATATACACAAAAGTTCCTTTGGGATCAGTTCTGCACATTGTTGTGTTGTTGCTAGAACCTTCCTTGTGATCCAGTAAACGACAGATTCCAAAGTCACTTAGTTTAGTGACAAAATTTTCATCAAGGAGGATGTTAGCAGGCTTAAGGTCACCGTGCACTATGCTGTGTGGTTTACTAGAGTGAAGAAAGATGAGGACAGAGCATAATTCAGTGGCGATGCGTATTCGAGTTTGCCAAGACAAAGGCGGAGAGTTGTCCTTGCAGCTCAGTCGGTCTTCGAGGCTTCCATTGGGAAGATACTCGTAAATAAGAGTCCACGCTTCTGGACATGCTCCAACAAGAGTGATAAGATTTGGATGTCTCATCTTGCTCAAAACATTAACCTGATATAAAACCACAGAGGTCATGCAGTGCAGAAAGTTACAAATAAAAGCACAGCTGCAGAAACTTTGTAGATTTACCAAAAAAATATAGGGCGTGGGATATCGACGGCAGCACAAGGGAGAATTTACTGTAGATTATAATAAAAAAATGATATTTTTGCCCTTCCTCACATTTAGTCAGAAAACTAAGTTCAGGTGTAAAATAATCTTATTCATGTGATCCATTTGTAATTCTCATTTTTAGTGGGGATACAAACATATTTTTATCTTTTTTCTGAAGAGTTAAAAACATTCACTACCCTTGAAAGAAAACACTCAGATATTTGGTTGTCGGGGCTTTTTCGAGATTTCATGTTTTTTTACACAATTTAATTACTACCTTACCCTTTATATCAGAACTAATTAAGCCTTGCTTTAAGGGCATTTGCGTATTTTCATCATTCCTAATACAGTAAAATCACAAAATTAACCTTTATCATATAATTTATTTGAGCTTGATTTGGGGGCAATTTCATGTTTTCATGTGGGTTTTTTTTATTATAAATAGGTTAGTTGAGGAGTAGATTGGTCTTTTAAAGTGATTAAAAAATAAATAAAAAAGTTAAAGTGGGAAAGGCCGCTGCGCTTCGACAGCGCATGCACCTTCATACGACAACCAAAAAACTTCTTCAACCATGTCATTGGGTTCCTCACAACGTCCTCTTCCATCCCAGGCAGCGCGTGTTGCTTTTTGATGGACGGATTGTCGTCGGGGACGCTTTCTTTCTTCTTTTTCTTTTCTATCTCCTCCCTCAAGATTTGCGCCTGGCATAGCAGTCCTCTTGGTTGAGTACATTTGCGTTCCGGTCCTCATTCTTTTGATTTGTTAATTTTTACCCTTGGCTCTTTTGTAAGTCTTTATTTTTTTTACAATTGCATCATTCAATCTAGAATTTTTATTTTTGAATTTTTTAAATTCGGTCATTTTTTTTTCTTGCCTTTTTTGTAGACTTTCAATTGTTTTCAATTTTATCCTTCAATTAAGATTTTCAATTTGTTGATTTTTTTATCGATTTAGTTCTTATTTTTTTGCTTGTTTTTCCTTTTAATTGTTTTGTGAAATTTATTTTTATTTTCAATTTAACCCTTCAATCCAAAACTATCCACCTCATTTTTTTTTCTTTCAAATTTTATCCTTATTCTTTTATTTTTTATTTTCTTGTGATTGTTTTTTTTTCAATCTCGTCCTTTAACATTTAATTTTTTAAAATTTAGGAATTATAGTTTTTCTAGATTTGGTGCCTCCAATCAAACGATTTGGGTCACAGGTTTTATAAGCTAACATAGGTTACCATATTTTTTTAGGCTTTTTTCTTTATCAGTCTCATTACTCAATGTTGGTTTTTTAAAAAATAGACCTCATGATTTTCTTCGTTTTTCCTTTTATAAAGTTATGTCGATCTCATGACCTGACTTGTGGGTTTGACAGGTTAACCTAGATAGTTCGCCCCTTTTTTTTTGCCTTTTAATAACTAATTTTTTCTTTTGAACCCTTTTGTGTTATTGATTTTTTTTATTTTATCTTTCAATATCTAATTTATTGAGAATTGATATTCATGGTTTTTTCATATCTAGTGCTTCCGATCAAATGGCCCGGGACACAGGTTTTATAAGCTAACAAGGGTTGGCATCGTTTTTTTTACTTATTTTTGTCCCATATCATAATTCGATATTGGTTTTTTAAAAAATTGGGTTTTGTTATTTTCTTTGTTTTCCTTTCGTTGTAGGATTATCCTGATCTCATGACTTGACTCGTGACTTTAGCGAGTTAACTCGGTTGGGCTCAAGTCTCTTTTTTTCTTATAATTGCTATTTTTCTAATCCTTTCCATCTCATGATTCAACATTCAACATTGGTTTTTTTATAAAACAAAATAGATTTCATTATTTTCTTCATTTTACTTTTTGTTAGGTCATCCTGATCTCATAACCTAACCCGTAGGTTAGACGGGTTGGCCCGAGCAACCTAAAGCTTATAATTGCTATTTCTTTTCCTTTTGTATGTTTTGAGTTTTTTTTTTTCAATTTAATCCTTCAACATTTGGTTAGTAGAAAATCAAGCTTCAAGGTTTTTCCAAGTTTATTGATTCTAGTCAAATGACTCGAGTCACAGGCTTAATGGGTTAACACAGGTTAACATCCTTTTTTTTTTTGCTTATTTTCTTTTTCATTTTCATCGTTCAATATTGTTTTTTTTTTTTTCTCTTCTTTAAAACACTCTTTTCTCGGCTGAACATTTTTTTCTTCGATTTATTTTTTAATCCAACCTAGGGCAGAGGCTTACATAGCTAATAATTATACTAGAGATGTTAGAAGTATAACAAAAATCCTTGAAATCATTTTTTATCTAGTAAAACCAAATCTGTTGAACTATATATAACTGCTCAGCAGCAGATGGTCCAACTAATATTGACTGAAGTTATCCACATGGCAAAATGAACTGAAGCAATTGACCAATTATACAAATACAATGGGTAGATCAGTTACACTAGCATACTTGTTAACAAGATACTAACTAGTTTAGAAATTGCTAGCACAGCAGAACTATTTCCAACAAAAGTGACAATTGCATTGTGGTCCTAATATCGATGGCAATTGCATTGTGGTCCTACTATCGATGGCATTTGCATTGTGGTCATGCATGATCACAATGCCAGATGCACTCTAAATCTATTACCAAACCCAACAGAGCATAGCAGCTGGGTTGGAGAGGGGGAGGCACAGGGAGTGAGAGGAGCCATCTACAATTCCACTCCAAGTCCCCAGCACCAGAAAACCATACTAAATAACAGTACTATTGTTGATAAATTAGCATAAAATCAACGCCACATCATGCCCTGTGGCTATAAGATATACAGAGATTAACAGTTTCGAAAAAAATAAATTAAAACATGAATCTTACCTCCTGTTGAAATTCAGCAGGACCTTGCATGCTATTAGAGTCCAGCATCTTGACAGCCACCTGGGTTTGGCGCAAGACGCCTTTATAAATGTTACCATACCCCCCTTCCCCAATCTTACGGGATGGATCAAAGTGGTGAGTTGCCTCCTCAATTTCTGAGAAAGAGAAGTCAGAGAAGAACCGAGGCATGTGTGTGCTTGAGGCCTCTGTTTGATTTCTCCTCAGCTCCTCGGCTTCTTTCAGTGCATTGTCACGGCCCTTATGCAAATGATCCCGTTCTTTCTTGTAATTTTCCAAAAGTCCCACAGCAGAGATGATTTTCCGCTCCAACTCCTTTACCATCTCATCAGACTCTTCAATTTGCTTCTCCAGCAGTGATTTGTGATCCTGGGCAATGCAAAGTTCTCCCATGACTTCATCCTGTTCTTTATTTATCTTTTCAAGTTCTTTATTTATCTTTTCAAGTTCTTCCTCAACTACTGTTCTTCGTTTTGACTCCTCTGTATACAAGCTTTCTGATGCTTTGGCCTGTGAATAAGAATCATGATTGGTTATTCACATGTGTTCATACAAAACATGCTTGAAACTTTTATTTCAAGCAGCCCGGTGATGAATTACAAAGAAACTAATGGGAAATGGTGTCATGAAACGGTGCAGTTTATCCTGTCCGCTTATCATCAAAATATTGGTAAACATTTTGGACTATTCAGCACAAACCATAACGTTTATTAACTTTTCTACTACAGTTTATTCAACTTAGAGGAATTAACATCCATGTATTTTCATGATAATTCACATATAAAATGAAATCATCTTCCTTTAAGAGGATGGGGCGAAAAGGTAGTTTGTGAACGAAAGTATACCTTGCGTATGGCCTCAACAACATCCCTTTCTTCTTTTGCACACCTGACCGCCTCTTCAGATGCTTCAAACCTTGAATTTTCAGCCTCAGCCATTGCTTGTTCAAGTTGATCATACAGAGGATCCTCTATACTTCCATCCTGCAGGAATCCATCAATCACTGAGTATTCAAAAAATTGAAAAAAAAGAAGAAAAACATGGGAACTCTTTCAGACATTGCATCAACTTAGGTGGCCAGTGCTACACTTGGAATTTGGACATCTTGCATGATTTAAAATGTGCATTTTCATTAAATGAATGCAAGTACCAGTACACTGGGAGGAGATGACTGGAAAAGATCCACCTTCTGATGAGGCACTGTGCTTAACTCTGACCCAATCTCACTCCCTTCAATTCCTAAAAGTGGAATCAAAGCAACATTGGCCATTCCACTGGAAGAACGTGATGAGAGAACTGAATTTTGGGAAGCACTCCTTGATAACGCATCATATTGATCAGAACTCCCGTCTGCATCTGACCTCGATGGAGTTGAAGGCCCTCCATCTGGTGAAGTCGGAGTTGTTAATCTCCCCCCAGGTCCATTAACATTCAGAGATCTTACCTTTCGGAATAAATCTTGAGCTGGATTGGTGAGTTTTACATGATGGTGCTGTCCAAACAAAATAGACTGTGATCTCATAATATTTGATTGTCCAGCTTCAGTATTTGGACTTTTTTGCTGTGATGAAGGTCTAACATCTGTATCAGTTCCATCCAGAGCACCTTTCCTGTCTTTGACAAGAACATGCATTATGGCCAAGATCATCACAACTAAGAAATTGTTCCAATCTATTAACACTTTTTACAAGAATGCTTCAGCTGTTAGAACTTAGAAGAGTCCAAACAAACAAAAAAAATCAATATTAGTTTGTGGCCATGAATATGTGGTCAATGGTCCAAAGAGCCAAGAAGAAATTTAAGAAGGTTCTCTGTTTGTTTTTCACTAAATAGAAGCTTCTTCATTTAAAATTATTGTATTCCATTTTCACATCCCAATTACTAGATACAGAACAAATTACTTAGGAACCAAGATCGCAAGCAATTGAACAATACCGTGTTTGGATAAGGTGCCCCTTGCAAATAAACCATATGTGACAAGAAGCAGGTGCTTGAAGGCAAACAGAGACGGCCTTCTTAGACTTGATGTCCATCATATTCCTGCAACAGTGAAGCATCAAGTTAAGCAATCCCACAAGTTCTACACATACAACCGGAACAGATAATCACTCTCTTTAGGAACTGAGTGATTTGTGATGGTTCTTGAGGGCTTTACTTGGAATAGCGCTTGTCTGCTGCTGCTCCCATAACAAGCTTCCTGATCCCATGCTGAGAAATGAGTTCTAAAATTCCCTTCTCAATAGACTCCATTTCAACATATAGTTTCTCAGCCCGCACCTAAAAAATGCATGTAAAAAAAAAATTATGAATTCGAAAAAGAAATCATGCCAAACTCAATATTGTGTGAGTATGTGCCCCAAAATTCTTTAGCTTTTCACCAAAGAGGACATGAGCTACAATATTTCCAAGTTTATTAAATAAAACTCTTCAAAACTCTCCTTCTTCTTCTTCTTCTTCTTCTTCGTATTTAGAACATAGATTTCCGCAGTTTAGATACACGCTTTAAAAGCAATCCAATAACATAACATATGTAAAAGAAGAAACAGAAAAGAAGTTTTACCCCCATTTTTCGACAGAGAAAAAGGTACTCGTCTAACATCTTAAGCATCTCTTGCCTTTCAATTTCCCAGTATGCCCTCACTTCCTGTTCTTTCAGCTTACTGGCCGGAAATTTGGTACCCACTGCAATTAAAAAAAAACAAATATTATCCAATAATTAATGAAAAACAAAAACCAAATTCACAAAAGTTAACACACCAAATTCTTTTTCTTTTCATCTTTGTGAACTTACTGAAAGGAATCATTTGCGCCGGTTGGTGAACATGAATAATACAAATTCTTTTGCCTCCTGAATTCTGTAAAGCCCAAAATAACATCGATTTACATTCTTTCACAGATTTTCCTACAGCAACAAAGATCTTCTCTTCAATCACTTCAATCACTCTTGCTACCGTTTCTTCCACAACCTCTCTACCACTTGCCATCTTTCCTGGCATTCTAAATTCAACCAACCTCAGTGGACTCGCTTGTTGCGTTTTCGCAGCAGGCACATGACCCACCATAGCCATATTTACAAATTAATCGTCAAGAAACAGAAAAAAATCAAATCATTTCTCCTTTCTCTCTCTAAAACTTACTCCAATATCTTCTCTCTCTGAAACTGAAACAAAGAGCTCTCTTTCTCTCTCTAAGAAAACAAAACAAACTGAATTCAACTCCAAGATTTTCTCTCTCTAAGACTCCAATTCTCTCCCTTTTCGCTCTTAAAATGGCAGAATCTGACCAAAAAATTCGAAGTTGAGTTGAAACCTAACTTGGAGCAAGGAAATAGAGAGGGGAAACAACAGTGATTGGTTTCGAGGAGTCATTGCTAGCTCTGATTAGGCTTGAAAAGGAAATGCTTGTCTCCAGTGATGATGATTTTATTAAAAAGGCGAAAAACAAATATAGACTCCAAATTTTCACTCCAAATAAAATTATTTTAAGCAAAGTTGTAGTAACCGTAATATAATGCGCGCCGCTGTCCCGTGGATATGCGTACCCGTTTATTTTAGCGGTGAAAACCACATTTTATTTTATTTTATTTTTTTTATTAATTATTTTATGTTTTGAAATTATTTTGATGTGATAATATTATTAATAATAAATTTTAAAAAAATAAAAAATATATATTATTTTAAAAAAATACTCTTAAAACCAACGTTACCGTAATATCAAACCGTAACTAATTGCTTGCTTCGAGAGGAAGGCTCTGAATTAGCTGGCGGGGTCCATTGCAATATGAGAATGGGGTCCATTACATGAGAGAGGATGCGGTGAGGAGACACTCACGTGATTATCGTGGGTCCTTTCCCTTGGTAGCTTGTCTACGGTAGTATCGTTTATATATAATTTTACTGCTTGAGCTACTCTTTTACGGTGTTTTTTTTTTAATGTAAATTAGAAAGTATGGATGTGGTTTATTTTAAAATATTTTTTATTTAAAAATATATTAATATATAACTATTAGAACATAAATTGAAGAATTTTAAAAGGATTTGAATCCGATGATGTTCCATCAAAATAAAGAACTTCCATTTGTGCTAGTAATTATATATAATTGATTAGATTTTTTATATATATAAAAAAAAAAACAGCTCTAAGACATGTCTAGTGGGTATCTAGGTATAAATTTTAAAATTTGAGATATGAGATTTTCGATGTGAAAGATAAATTAATAATAATGACCATTCCAAGTTACAAATATGCGTACTTCTTTTGTGTATTTGAGATGAAAAATACGGGATGTGTTTGGATACAGAAGATATCTTCATTTTTTTAGAAATTACATATTGGGTTGAATCAAATTTTTATTAAACCTAAAATATATATTTAGGGGGTGAAATTTTTTTATATATTATTATTAAAATTAAAATAACAAATCATTTTTAAAAACTCTCGACTTAACCTTTTGCTCGGCCCGGATTTCAAGTTAAATTGTATAAAAGTTATCTTGACGTGACTCAATCGACTTGATAATTTCAAAAACAACCCGGACGGTCGTTAAAAAACTTGGTTTGGCTTTAAAAATATTCAAGATAATATATCTGTTTTTTAATATTAAAGCAATGCCATATTAGATTGACATGAGTATTTTTTACTAAAACCAGCAAACTTATAACTTGAATCATGGACTATAATCGATTTAACAACTTTTTTTAACTATTTTTTTCTCAGTGATATGATAACAAAAACATACACGTGCAAAATTAAGCACCAATAAAATATCAGAATGTTTATTCAAGACTACAATGATTATATAAAAAGTAAATCGAAATAAATTATGATTGTTAATTCAAAATCAATTGAATATTAAAAGTCAAAATTAATATAAGAAAGGCAAAAGGGATTAAATTGAAGAAAAAATGAATCAGTTACTCTTAAAAGCAAACTTTTTTGAACAAGCACTCGTGGGATTTTTTTTTTATTCTCATTATGGTTTTTTAGTTACATTTAAGTCGAGTGATGGATAATTTAATATTTTAATAGATATAAAAATATTATTTAAAAATCAAAAGTGACTGGAGCTTGCAACACACGTGCAAGCATGAGAAGGGTCGTGTGGCGTTCAAATAGTGGCTTTCGAGACAACATTTGAGCTATCTCAGCTGCCTCACCATACCTGAGTGGCACGTGTGGCCAGCAGATGCATGGTTTGGTATCGGCGGTCTTTTTTTTCTTTGTATTCTTTATTATCCTCGATTTATGTACCTCTCTTTAATTTTTCTAAGCAGCTATTTAATTTGTTTTCCATTCATATTTGATCTACTTTTTTATTGTTATTTTTAAAAAATAAAATAATATATATTTATTTTTAATTTCATCATCCTTCAAGTTTTTTATTTGTCAAATTTAGTCCATTTTTTAATTGTTATTTGTTTTATTTGAGGTAGTTCTTAAAATTGAATTCTTCTTACAGTTCATCCTCCTTCAATTTTTTTTATCTCCTGGATTTGATACTTGTTCTTTTAATTGCTATTATTTTTACTATGAAAATTTTTTAAATTAATATTTTTTTATTTCATCATTTAACATTAAATTTGTTAAGAATTAAGTTTTTTTTATTGAGCTCGAATTTAAAATTTTACTGGTTACAAGTGTAAAAGATCACTCAAGGTTTATGAGATTATCTTGGGTTTGCCAGGCAAAATTTTTTAAATTTATATATTTTTTATTTTATTGTTCAAAATTGAATTGACTAAGAATTTAACTTCTTAATTAAGCATTGGTTTAGGATTTAATGGGTTACAAGTTTAAGAGATTAACTCAGGTTTGAGAGACTAGCCCGAGTTTGGTTTTTTTTTTTTTCTTTTTCTTTTTTTAACATTGTGTTTTTTTTAGTTTTATTCTTTAACATTTATTTAATTGTAGATGAGGCTCAGTTATTTTTTAAAATTTTTCTATAGGGTTTTTCACTATTTTTAAAAATGACCTAGGTTATTCCAGTTCTTTCTTATTTGTCATTATTTGTTAGATTTAAACTTTCAAATAAATTTTATTTTTCAAGTCAATTAAATTATTTGATTAAACATACGCATGAAATGCTTATTTCATGATATTTTTTGTTTTGTTTTCCTAATTACTGCTTTGACGTTGTATACAACCTCTTTTGGTGTCGTCATGTAGTGTTTCTCAGTGGCGTTAAAACCTTCTTGATGAATTCTTTATGATGGTGGACTAATGCCCATGATAGAATGATGATGAGTTTCCAACAAGCTTTTATTTCATCTTCTCCCGATGATGATATTAACATCTTATTTTTTATAGTTAATTATTGCTATTTTTTATTCACTCTATTTACTATCATTGTCTTTTTTAAAATCATACAATTAAGTTGACCGAGATATTAATGACCATGGGTATAGAATTGGGATAATCTCACAAAAAGAAAAGTAAGAAAAAAAAACATGAAAATCAATTTCTAATAAATTAAATATTAAATGATGAGATTGATTTTTTTTTAATAAAAAACCTAACAAATAGTTAGATGAGTGATACATGTGAATAAAAAAAACAATTCAATAAAAACCTAACAAATAGTTAGATAACATTAAGAAGTAAGGTTTTCAATAACAAAACACTGTGGAATGATATTCGGAAAGAAAAAAAAAGGAGGAATCCAAAAAGGAAGCAAAACAAAATGAGGAGTAATAGTAAAAAGTAGATAAAATTTAATATAAAAATAAATTAAAGTCAAGCGTTGAGTATGGATGATAATAATTTCACACGTGTCAGATTTTCCCATGTCCATATTCTACCCGTTACTCATCGGTTAAGTTTAGATGCCCATAAATTATTAATTGAATTTTAAGTATCCATATAAATATCAATCATCCAATTATTATTTATTATTTAATAAAAATTAATATATATATATAAATACCAATCGGGCCAATTATTTATTTATTATTATTATTATTATTATTTTCACATGATTAAAATAAAACTAAGTTGTTTAATCAATCGGAGCTATTATCTAAGCTATAGAATTTTTTTTGAAGAAAAACATGTCCGCAACATTTATATATCAATTTTTAAAAAAATAAAAAATAGACGTGATCCCGAATATAGCGTGAGCCACGTCTGGTTTAGTTCTAGCCTGGATAAAATTTACACTCTAATTATCATACCGGAGTATCATATGTACAAATTGCTATGCATTGATATACTATCTCTTTATTTCAAGTTGTGCATAATTTTCACATCTTTTAAGAAACAGCCAAATAAACAACAACAAGACTCGGTTTTCACATTCTAAAATATAATAAAAAATATACTTTCTCATTTCATTGCTGTGTATGATGTGAAATAAACGTACACGTTTCATTTTTATTTTTTTTCTTTTTACAAGGATCTAATTTACTCGAAAGTCAAGAATTAGTGTGCTGGAGCATCTTTGCATGTGGTTTTTGTTTCCGCGGTCAACATTTTGAGTGGAAGATTTAAACCTGGGACATTTTCGTTGACGTGCCACGTACGATAAAACCAACAGAGACTTGTAACATTTATGATAAGCATTGAGGGCGTCCTCATCGTAACATTTATAAAAAAAAATATTTTTTAAAAAATTAATATTTTTTTATATTTTAATAGGTTAATATTAAAAATAATTGTTTTAAAATAAAAAAAATATTAATTTAATATATTTTAAATAAAAAATATTTTAAATAATAACACTAACTTCGTTTTCAATGCCACGTGTATGGATTGTAGGGGGTCACTTTTCTCGGAAGAATATTCTGTCAGCCAGCTTCAGATCCTTCTCTGGAGAACAGCGACAGATGCCATTGTCAAACAACGTCGCATCACCGAAGCTAGCGCGAAGTTCATCCGCGTGGCATAGATACCACATAAATATACGTTTTAAATGCGGGAATGCAGAAGGAAGTCTGTTTTATTTTTGCGGTGCTTGCAGATTAGAAAACATGGAAAGTACAGAATAATAATAAAAAAAAAAAGCTTTTGAATGCAGAAATTCCAGATTAGTTGTCATCATTGTTTTTTTATGATATTTTTATATTAAATAAGTATGATAATGATAACATCTTATTATTATTTTTAAAAAAAATATGATAGTTTTGGAAAAGAGATATATTTCTCATATAAAATTTATTTAAAAAATTAATTTATTTTATGTATTATTTATAAAAAATTATTTTTTATTTTTTAATTCATTTCCAAGAAAATACATAAAGAATAAATAAATAATTTTTAAAATAAAAAGGTATTAATAATTAATTAGTTTTATTGTATATATAAAAAAATAATTGATTTTGGATTATATGTGTGGACCTAGCACTTTGATTTATATTTTGAAATTAGGTGGTAATTATGAATAGGTTTTTGTGGTGTTTAGAATTGTGTGTTTTTTTAATTATTTATCTTTTTAATGAAATAATAAAAAATTATCGAATGTGTTGGTGCGCACCAACCACCACATTATATTTATGAATTTGTTGCAAGTCATGAAAACTATTGTTCTTGTCGGATGAAATTTATACATGATGGAATTGCAAATAGTTTAATGAAATAATAAAAAATACTTTATATAAAGTATTGTTTATTTTATGATGTAATAGGAGTAATTAATTCTACAATATTTAAATTTAAAACCATCAATATTAATATATATATTTTTAAATTATTTTATAACCTTAATTTTAAAAGTATTTTTAACCAAACACATTAAATTATTTTTTCTTCAGCCTCAATTTCAACCACATTTTTAACCAAATATCTATTTTTTCAAACCAACCTCAACTAAAAGTACTTTTTATAAAACAAGTTTTTTTCAAACTACAACCACAATAGCTACCACAATACCAAACATACTTTTAGAGGGCGTCTGGCTACGCGGCAGCTGCTGTTTTTTTTTTTTCAAACTCAGTAATATAGTGTTTGATTATAAATAATGGTTGTGTTTTGACACATGGAGCCCATAAAAATTGAGGTATAGCTGTAGGTTCAGCTGAAGCAATTTTTTTATGCTTCTTCTTGCTGTGCTGTGTCTTTGTACAGTGGAGAGTAAATTATTCACTGTTCACATAAAATAGTAGAATTATTTTTCACTATTTCGGCCGGTTCGGGTCCGGTCCAAAGTTAAATGTATTAAACCGGGTCTAACCCACTAAAAAAATTAATTTTTATTTTTTTAATTGTATTTTATTTGAAAAATTAGAAGGCAATCCCAATTTTATTATTGCTGGGTCCGACCTAGTTAAAAACAATTTAATTTTAATTTTAATTTTTAATTGTGTTTTATTAAAAAAATTAGAAGTAGATCGCTTAATGACGTAGCATTTGCAAAATTTGATTCCAACCTCAATTTTGTTCTTGATGATATCTTACCTGATGTTGTTGTGCGCTTAAGAAACCATGAAAAATATAGTCCTTGTTAGATAGATTTCGTATGTTATGAAATTACACATAGTTTAATGGAACAATAAAAAATATTTGATATCAATATTATTTATTTCACGATATAATAACAGTAGTTAAATGTACAGTATTTAAATTAAAAACCATCAATATTAATAAATATTTTTTAAATTATTTTATAACCTCAATTTGAAAAGCGTTCTTTTAACCAAACACATTAAACTACTTTTTGTTCAACCTCAATTTCAACCACAATTTTAACCAGACATATATTTTTCAAAACCAACCTCAACTAAAAATACTTTTACAAAACAACTTTTATATTATTGGTAAAGCTTTTATAAAAGAGTTTCTCACTGCATAATTTTTTTTAAAAAATATTCTTTAATATTAATATATTAAAATATCCAAAATCATTAAAAAAAATTTAAAACAAAATTTTTTTTTGAGCAAATACGCTATCATCTGTATTGCCAAATAAGTTCTTAATATGTATTATGGTACAATGTATTTTTTTAATTTTTTTTTATATTATCAATGAAAATCATAACCATTATATTTAATAACTTCTCAATATAAATATATTATTAAAAAAATCTAAAGTAAGAAGATCCCATACACTATACTCTAGATTATAAAAACCTGTTTGAAAGTATGGTTATATTTATTTTTTAAAATATTTTTTATTAAAAAATATTTTAAAATAATTTTTGATATCAATGCGTCAAAATGATCTAAAAATATTAACTTGAAGTTAAAAAAATTAAAATTTTTAAATATTTTTCAAAAATATTTTTAAAATATAAAAATAAACCATACTTTTTTTTTACTGTATCTTCTTACCGGACGAGACTCTTACAAGTTAAAACTCCCGAACGCATATGGTTTTTTTTCTCTCTCTAAAAAATAAGACGGACACCCGTGATTTGCTGTTAATACAAGAATGCAAGAGAAGCAGGGCTTAATAACTTGAAACTTAGTTAGAGTCAGACGTCGAGTCATAAGTTTTTCAAATTTTAACAACTATACAGATTATAGCTAATGAATAATCAGATTATCACCATAACAGGTAAAGGAACTATTGAACATCGTGTGATTATATGTAATCTCAATTCAACACTGAAATGTTCTCCATTAATTACACGTACGAAATCGCAATTAAAAGCTGGGTCGGGTTACAAGTATAATTCCACGGGCTAATGTCCGTTACACCCCCTCCATCCCTCGCTCGCCACTTTCTTTTATAATAACAAAGGATATTTGAAAATATGGTGTAAATTGTATTTTTTGAAATTTAATTTTTTTATTTAAAATAATTTTTTATATTTTTATATTATTTTGATATGTTAATATTAAAAATATTTTTTTTAAAAAAAATTATAAATTATCACCATTCCTACAATCCTAACCACACTCAAAAGATTTGGACGGTTTCACAGCGATAAGATGTTCAGCTACCAAGCCAATAAAAATCAAGGCACGCTCACCTTGCAAGCCGCGTTAATTTAATATCACGATTCACGTCAATCATCCCATCACTGTCCTTGATTTGTCGTGCTTTAAGAAGAATAATTCAATTAAATACAGCGGGTCCCTAATAAATTCTTCTGACAATCTATTGCGGACCTCGTAATACTGTAATGTTAGGGGGTGTCTTTTGTTTTTTGGTTAGAATAGTTTCTTTTTTTAAAAAATATTAAAATAAATGTTTTTTTATTTTAATATATTAAAACTATAAAAAAATATTAATTTAATATTTTTTAAATAAAAAATCTTCTACAAGCAAAAGCAAAAGGAAAAGATATTCCAAGTATACAATAATGATTAAGAGTGTGTTTTACAGTGTAGTAGTGGTTGCTTTTTAAATAGCTTTTCATGTCGAAATACATGTTAATGATGTTTTTTTTTTAAAAAAAATCATTTTTGATATCAGCACATTAAAACGATTCAAAAGGGTACAAATCACACTTAATTTTAGCAAAAAACAAAAAAATTTAAAATTTGATGAAACACAATTACAAACATAATACCAAACGAACTCTAAGGTTTCATCGTTAGTTCCAGCAACCTAAAATGAATTATATTATCTTCTTCAAAAAGTGCATGAGTTATATATAGGCCTAAAATCTGTAACATCCATGAAGAAATTAAATAGACAATTAAAAAAAATTAAAGAGTGCAACTAGCTTTTAAATTATAGTTGTTAGGAAAATAGCTGTTAGAGAAAATAAATAGTTTTTGGAAAAAAATTATAGCTGTTAGAAAACAAATTGCAGGAGCACCAAAAACTGTCATTTTAGTTTAAGAGTCAAAAAAATAAATTATTATCAGAGATAAAAAGTTAAAAAAGTATAGGTTTTACATTGTGCGTAGGGAGGAACGAAGATTTTTCTCTTACTTAACTCAACCTAATGCGCGCGAGCCTATCGCTCTTTATAGTTGGTTCCTTATATAAACACTAAAAAAAGATCTTGTTTTTTCAACATGAAATTGAAAGTTTATTAGATTTAAATACTTTAACTTAAAAAGATATTATCTTTTCATTGTGGGATAGAAATATTTGGCAATAACTTCTTAAACAATATTAATTATATTATTTATAACAATCCCTCCACATATTTCAAAAGATTTTTGGAGTAAGAATATACTTACTGAATTTCTATTTATTGAGTGTAATGCATCTAACCTGATATTTTTTGGATATAAACCATCTCATAGAAAAAATAAGATTTGACTTATAAAATTATTGGTGAAGCTTTTAATTTTTATGAATTAAAAATTCTTATTATAATTTAGACATCTCACCAATTATATTATACTTCTATAATTTCTTGTTATTTGACTCGGTTTCATCCTTAAGATTGTTGGTAAAGAAACAATGGAAGAAGAATATAAACAAAATAAAGGGAACAAGTAGAAAACCCGAGGCGGGTTACATACACTGTTCTTAAGGATATTTCTTTAACAAAAAATTATCTCTCAGGATTCAACGGTTCCTCCTCTAGAATTGAGCGAAGAAGAAACAAGTCAAAGTAAAATAAGAAAGTACTGCAACCTAAAATGAATTGTATTTTCTCTTTAAAAAAGTGTAGGTGTTTGCATATAGACCTACAATCTATAACATCTATCAAGAAATTAAATGGAGAATTAAAATAGAATTAAAGAGCGCATCCAGCCTTTAAAATATAATTGTTAGAGAAAATAAATCGCTGTTAGAGAAAATAAATTGCAGGAGATTCAAAAACTATTCGTTTCAGTTTAAGGGCAAAAAAATAATTTATTATTGAAAAAAAAAAGCTCAAAAAAATATAAACGTTGCTCCACGCTAAAAGAAAAAATAAAGATTTTTCTCTTATTCAACCCAACCTTATATGTGTAAGCCTATCATCATTTTTAATTGGTTACTAGCTTATATTATTCTTCACTATATATAAACACTAAAAAAAAAATATTATTTTTTAAATATAAAATTGAAAGTCTATTAATTTAAATACTTCTACTTAAAAAGAAGAAAATATAGTATTTTTAATGTAAAATAGAAATGTTTTGGAATAATTTCTTAAATTATATTATTTACAACAGCATGGAGGACCAACCCAATCTATGAAAATCGTCTTTTAACCTTCAATGGTTCATGTACCAAACATACGAATACATCATTTTCCAAAGAATATAGACTATACGGAAAAGAAAATGTCAAGAGGCATGGAATCTTTCAAGCTGAGAGTATTTGTTTCAGCTAACAAATAAGTTGAAAATATTTGTTGTGATTTAATAAAAAAAAAGAATATTATATGATCCCATGCGGATAACGCAAGAGTCGAGTTGCGGTTAGGTTAGGGAACATTGTTTTAATTACTGACTGCTAGATAGGTGGAAGAAGTTTTAGCATAAATAATTATTTTAATTATTGACTGCTAAGATTTTCTTCATTTTGTTCCACGGTCTTTTCATCAAATTTTAGGTCAAATCTCCAAGAACGATTATGGGCCCCTGAAAATAATCTTTGGTCCAACTTTCATCAAATCTTTCAAGCTGAGAGCTTTGATTCCAACCTCTGGTTTTGAATCCTGAGATCCTTCCTTCCTTTTTCTTTTTCTTTTTTAATTTAATAGATGAAGCAAATTCACTAATTAATAAACACCCTCGAAATCTAGGGATCCCTTCATTTGAAGGGGAGCACCCCACTAAAAAAATCCTGCATTGCATTTAATTCCTAATTATTATGATTGAGAGAAGAACCCAGAAATTCATTAAAAAAAAAAGGAATGAATCATTGAATTGTTTGGCTTGATATACGTGGGAGAGCTCGAGCTAGTAATCACTAATTACACAATAGCAAACACAACCCTTGAGTTGTTGGATGAGCTGGAAAGTTGTAAGAAAAAAAAACATCGTCACCTATCATTCCTTTTTTTTTTTAACAGTGATCCAAATTGTTTTTTTTATTGGTTAGGTCGACTTGATAATATCAAATCAATTTTTACTTTACTTAATTTTATTTTAAATATAAACTAAATAAGAAGTTGAATCAAGATTTTATGTTAATTTAATTTTTTTTTCTCAATTTTATTTTCATATATTTTTTTATTAGTTGATCAAATTATTTTTGAATTGGCCAAGTAAACTTGTTCATGTTAAGATAATTCTTATAAAATTTAATTTTAAATTCCAACTAAATAAAAAAAGTTGAATAATAAGTTTTCAAGATTCAGGTTATACTCCATAGTCCATTCAACATAGTTCCACTCTTGCATGCAACACATGGTATGAGAATAACATTTTTTAGCCCATAAAGTAGAATTAGTTTGGGAAACCAATTTTTTCCTATCATTCTGTTTAAAACCAATTTTAAAGAAAGGCAAGCACGCACGCATTTACATATCTCTTCTCATCCCGTATGAAGGAAATTTCTTCTTTCGCTTAATTTTTACTTAGAAGGCGAATTAATACTGTGGCCATGATATAAATCAGATCATCACATAATCGAGCACATTGTCTGTCCACACAAAACCATGACTTCCAGCAGGCATTCAACACAGAAATGTTCTCCATCAACTATGTGTTAGATTAGGAGGTTTCAAGTGTTAGATTAGGATCTTACTAGAGCACTGATGTTAATCATGTGATCCCACAAATGTTAGTTAGGAACACGACCAGGTCAACGCAGGGTATAATTCTTTAAATATAGTCTGAGCAAAAACTTTGGTTTTAGCTAACAAATAAGTTGAAAAACAAGTTGAACCATACAGGGCTTAACATGGAACTACAAATTAAGTTTTTGATTTGTGGGTGTTTGGAAGTGAAGTGATAATTGTTTTTCAAAATAGTTTTTTAATTAAAAATATATTAAAATAATTTTATTTTTATTCTTTTAAAATTTATTTTTGTTATCAACATATCAAAATAATTTTAAAATATTAAAAAAATAAATTTAAAACAAAAACAAAATTAAAATTTTAATAATAAAAGATAACATTCAAAGATAACATTCAAAGTGAAACACACCGCTATAAAGCATAACAAGGACTGTATATGCATCATAGAATGACCCTACTCCAGCAAGAAAATCCTCATGAAGCTCCGATGCGGACCGCGTGACTCCTGCGAGTCTCATTATTAAAAATCTCACTTTCTT
>Ga0325403_1000774_pt1 | contig 24383 bp, 21 predicted proteins | sample PopdelMetagenome_19_FD_205665 | JGI IMG/M metagenome (GOLD analysis project Ga0325403, IMG submission 205665) | Populus deltoides microbial communities from Bellville, Georgia, United States - Xylem-PdKOR-R4 | ecosystem: Host-associated > Plants > Phyllosphere > Stem > Wood/Secondary xylem... | reverse complement strand
AAGATCAAAACTCTTTTTAGGTTAATGTTGGAAATTTTGTTTAATACATGGTTAGTGTGAAATATTTGAGGTGAAATTAAAAGTGAGATTTATTTATTTTTTTTAGTTTAAATCTTGTTATAACTTAATTTTTAATATAAGTTGTTTAACATAAAATATTAATATGATTTAAATAAATTATAGATAAATAAAAAATTGATTTTAAATAATTTTTAATTGATATATTTTATGAACATTCTAAAAAAAATTTATTCCACGTAAAAAAATAAAAAAATTTTACACTGTTTTTCATCTAAATTTCTAGTTAGCTCCTCAATTTTTCTAGTTCCTATTTTGCTCTTTATTTACCTACTGGTCATTGTAAAGAGGTCCCTAAATTTATTTTCTTGGTTCATTAAATTTTATTTAGGAATTTATCTAAACAAAAAAAAAATTATTAGAATCTTGAGAAATTTATTGATGTTAGTTCTTTTACATCAAGTGAGGACTAATATAATCTTAAGAACACGTAATTGATCATTGACAATAATAAAAAGTTTCAGATCGGTTACATGCTAAATTTGTCAATAAATAAATATTTTTTTATTGATTTTGTTTTAAATATATTTTTAAAATATATGTTTTAGACCGATACATGATATGATTAAGATAGTTCCAATCTTTTATGCATGATTTAAATTTTATGTAGTATGTATACTAGTATTTTGATCATGATTGCAAGTTTAGCATATTCTTATAAACTAAACAAATATATATTTTTAATTATGTACAAAAATTCTACTATACCAACTACTATGTACAAAATTAAAGATGCATTTAAAGAGGGTTGTTTAGAAATCTCAAAAAAATATTCCAATGAACTTTAATTAAGGGGCTAACCTATGATTTTCAAAAACAAAAAGGACTAACCTTCAAAATCATATAAATAAACACAGCTCTTAATTTGTGTGTAAGAACTTTTCTGTGTTTCATCTTTGCACGACAGAGTTGCTTGAATCATGACTGATGTGGCTTCTCAAAGGCATTATAATCTTTTGATACCTTTCCAATTTCAACACCATTCCTACCGTCGCCGCCTGCATCATTCGCAATACACTCTAGGGAAGCTTTTGACAGACTCCTAATTATTCCAGACTGGAAATGGTAAAAAGAGACTGAATATATACTACTGTGGTTCAACTAGATGTTTGGGTAGGGTGACAGAATTTCCGTTATGATCTCCATTACAAAGCCATATATATATACTACTGTGGTTCAACTAGATGTTTGGGTACGTAGCCTTCAATGATGCTTTTCGTTTTGAATCATAAACGTAGAAAGATGCCCCTCATCAGTAACCAAGAAACAATCCAAAAACTCCATGAGTCTTGGGTCGATAAACTGCAGATTCTAATTGTTTTTGTCGTGCTGCACCATAATTTATCTAGTTTTTAAGATCCAATTATAAGATGCTCGTTGCATTTCAATGAAGTTCATTACAGGGTTCAAAGATGTAGTTGTGGTGTAATTATCAAACGTATATATATATTAACTCAAGACACAACCTGTTATATCACAATAAGGCAGACGATATTGCACTCAACATCATCACATTGCACCAGATACAGGTTGTCGGATATTAATTCTAGCTAGTAATCATATATATTTCCACAGACCGTTAAATATAACATTTTAATATTGATCGAAACCTTGAACCCTTCCTTAAACATGATTATCCATTATTTTTTGTTGGGATTGCCTTCACTGTTAATTAATTTATTGCTGAGAGAGAAGATCAGTAGGATATGATCCTGGGTGGATGAATGATAGACATGGAGATATTGGATGGAGAATAATTAGAGCAAGAAAAAAAGCAGGAAGCACATAGCTACGTACGTGGTGAAGTGGAATGCACACTGCACAGCCAAGGAAGCCTAGCTGATATAGTGGCTGCTTTTCTGATATATGTCAATGGTGTAGATTCATCAAGCAAGGTGGTAGCTATTGTGGAGTGGCCCACTCCTACGAATATTTATAATGTGAGGGGATTTCATGACTTGAACTCCTTTTCTAGGTGATTTCAATCGCTATCTCAATTTTTTTTATCGCATGCATCACTGAGTGCTTCAAAAAAGAATATACTTTCTGGTGGATAGAGAGAAAGTTGCAGTCAGTTTCAGCTGGCGAAGTAGAAGATGATTAAAGCTGATCTTAATCCTTGCCTTTCTTGATTTTGATAAATTATTCGAGGGTAATTGTGATGCCTAGGGTATGGGATTGAAGGTGTCCTCAGCCAAGAGGCCGCCCCGTTATATGTTTTTTAACAAGAAACTGTCTTGAGCTTGATGTCATTGTTTAGCAATTAATTAAAGCATTTAAAATCATTATTAATTTGGTATAGAAGGAGTTCATTATCATTACTAATCATGATGTCTTGAAGTACATCGATGATTAATAGAAGTTAAGTTGCCGAAATCTGACAATGCCAGCAACGTGGCTGATGCACTAAGTAGGCGGCGGGTTTCTCTTTTACCACCATGCACGCCAAGGTTATGGAGTTTGATACTTCTTGGAAGATATACCCAGGAGGAGACCCTTTCTTTGAGCATATTTATTATAAGGTGACTGCTAGTGGTAAGCCAAGTGACTGTTATTTTTAATAGTTAATTACTTGTTTCATGGCTTGTAGTGTGTGTATATATATTATTAACAATATGCCGGGGAATCTGATGCATTTTGCCTTTCACTACGTGGCCATCAAGATAATAAGTATTAGCGTCTGCTTTGTTATTTTTTTTAATTGTTAATAACTACCCACTATTCTTATTAATTATCATTTGCCTCTATTTTGTTATTTCTTTTATTGTGCCCATTAAAGATGGTGAAAGTTGGGTACTGTTTTATGTAACGGACAATTAATTGTTTAATTGTTAATTTCAGTTATTTGTAATTTTCAATTATTTGTAATTTGGCTATTTAAAGCCTCGTTCTAATTAGTAAAGGGCAGATTAAGTTTATAAAATTCTTGTTCATTATTTGGAGAGAGTCCAAATGAGTTTTCAGATATTGGTGAGATTCTAATTTCTGAGAGCTAATTTGTTTGTATTTTTATCGCGACACCAAATTGGTATCAGAGCCGGTTTTGATTTTCAAAACTTCCTTATGCCAAAAACCAGAAGTGGTCATTCATATAACATCATGGATCAAGGTTCCAACATTCCCAGTTCTTCAAATCCAAACCCAAACACTGATATTTTCCAAGCCTCATCAAGTTTTCAACAACAACTTGATCAATTTTCTCAAACTTTGAACGTGATGATGCATCGTTTGGACGTAATTGACGAACGCAGCAATAGAGAAATGGGGCGACCACCTAGGGAAGCCAGACGTGTACCAAGAAGACGAGAAGGGGTTGGGGACGACGAATATGAAATTGAGGAAGTGCAACTTGGCGGGGTGAGACACAGGGCTATACATGGACAACCACGCGATACAGATGTTCAAAGAAACGTCTGGGATGAATTAACCAGACGCATGAAGGTGGAAGTAGCAGACTTCTATGGCAAACTCAATCCGGAGGCATTTTTTGATTGGATTACTTCACTTGAAGACTATTTCGACTGGTTCTCGGTACCTGAAGAACGCAAGGTTCAGTTTGTCAAATTAAAGCTTAAAGGACCAGCCCGTGCTTGGTGGAGCAGTGTGGAAGAGAGACTTAGGCGAACCCGTCAGGCCCCTATGGCAGAGTGGGAAGATATGAAGGCACGGTTAGAAGCAAAATACTTACCCATAAATGAACAACTCATTTATGAAGACATGCTCCAATGGAATCAAAATAACAGAACTACGGTGGACCAGTATACAGAGCGATTTCATGAACTAACAGTGAGGAGCAAGACCAACGAAACCTAGTCTCAAGTATTAGCTCGGTATTTGAAGGGATTGAAACCTGATATTCGCAAAGACATGTTGACGGTCCGACTGTATAATGTTGAGGAAGCTTACCAGCTAGCTTTACAAGTTGAGAGACAGACCTCGAATAACACACGCCGTTTTTATTCTGCCGACTCTGGTAATTTTCGTTTCCCAGTCCCTACCAGTGCAAAACCAACAGTCGAATCAACAAGAGGAAATGTGAATTATGATTTTAAAGGAAAAGAAAAGGCTTTCGGAGAGGGACCCCAATGTTACAAATGCAAAGGGCGTGGACACTTTGCGGTGGTATGTCCCACTCGAGATCAGAGAGTGGCTTATATATGTGAGAAGGACCTGGTGTTTGATGATGCTGAAATTAACCAGGAAGAAGACCATATCCAAGAAGAAACTGATTCCAAAGAAGAACGATTATAAGCCACTGATCTACCCATTTGTGTGATTCAACATGTTTTGACAGGTCATAAAACCAAAGAGGATGTGGACCATGACTGGAGGAGAACCAATATCTTTCACACAAGGGTTGCGTACGGAGACAAAGCTCTGAATGTTATCATCGACAATGGTAGTAGCATGAATGTTGTGGCCAAGGAAATAGTTGAGCGTCTTGGTCTTTCCCAAGAGACACATCCCACGCCATATCAGGTGTGTTGGATTAATGATAACAATTCAATTTTGGTTCAAAGTCGCTGTCTTGTGAAATTTTCATTTGGCAAGAAGTACGAAGACCAAGTTTGGTGTGATGTATTGCCAATGACTGTATGTCATCTGTTATTGGGGAGGCCATGGATGTATGATAGGCATGTCAATTATGATGGTCTGGAGAATACCTATTCGTTCAAGATGCACGATCGGAAAGTGGTACTGGAACCACTCCACATCTCTGTATTTGAAGGTCCTAAGAAATCCAACCTGATGCTGACTATGCGACAAGTCAAAGAAGCCATGCAGGATGGGAACATTCTTCTTTTCTTAGTAGGACGCGAATCCAAACAGCTAGATGGTAAAGTCCCTGAAAGTGTTAAATTCCTTCTCCAAGAATTTGAAGACTTAATGCCAGAAGACCTTCCCCAACAGTTACCACCGTTACGAGACATTCAACATGCCATCGATTTTGTTCCAGGTTCGTCTCTACCCAATTTACCTCATTATAGAATGAGCCCAACTGAGCATGCCGAACTCCATAGACAGGTCCAAGAATTATTGACTAAAGGATTCATCCGTGAAAGTTTGAGCCCCTGCGCTGTACCTGCATTACTCACCCCAAAAAAAGATGGCAGCTGGCGGATGTGTATCGACAGCCGAGCGGTGAACAAAATCACAGTGAAATACCGGTTTCCAATTCCACACTTGGATGACATGTTGGACCAACTGGGTGGTGCCGTGATCTTTAGTAAATTTGATTTGCGGAGTGGTTACCACCAAATCCAAGTAAAGCCTGGGGATGAATGGAAAACTGCTTTCAAGATAAAAGAAGGGCTATATGAATGGTTAGTTATGCCATTCGGCCTCACCAATGCTCCAAGCACGTTTATGCGTGTCATGACACAAGCACCTCGACCTTTCCTTGGAAAGTTTGTTGTAATATATTTTGACGATATACTCATTTTTAGCAAGTCTGTTACAGTACATTTAGAACACCTACGCCAGGTTTTGGAGACGCTAAGAACAGAACATCTCTACATCAACAAGGGTAAATGCTCCTTCCTTGAACAAAAGACCAATTTTTTAGGGTTCATTGTATCACACAAAGGCGTTGAAGCTGACTCCTCAAAGGTCCAAACAATCCGTGAATGGTCTGAACCTCAATCTTTTTTTGATATACGCAGCTTCTTGGGTTTGGCAACATTTTATCGCAGGTTTATCCAAAGGTTTAGCACCATCACAGCCCCTATCACCGAATGCCTGAAGTCCAAGATCTTCAAGTGGACGCCCGCAGCTGCCAAGGCATTTAATGAGATAAAACAAAAAATGTCTTCTGCCCCGGTTTTGAAGCTTCCTGACTTTTTAAAAGTATTTGAGATTGCTTGTGATGCCTCTAATGTTGGTATCGGTGGAGTATTAAGCCAAGAAGGACATCCTATTGCTTTTTTTAGCGAAAAACTCAACGAGTCTCGACGCAAATACTCAGCCTATAAAGTGGAGTTTTATGTTTTGGTTCAGACTTTGAAACATTGGCGCCCTTACTTGGTACATCGTGAATTCATTTTATTTACTGACCATAACTCTTTGAGACACCTCAACTCTCAAAATAGGTTAAATGCCAAACATGCAAGATGGTTCGACTACCTTTAGCAATTTAACTTCATTATTCGACACACTGCTGGCCGTGAGAATAAGGTGGCAGACACCCTCAGTCGACGACCACATATCCTGACTACATTGAAGCTATGAAGGATGACTATGCATCAGACAAGCATTTCAAGGATATCTGGGCAGCACTACAGTCCAACACATCTACCAAAACTGACTTTTCCGTATCAAGTGGATACCTCATAAAAAATGGTCAAATTTGTGTTCCAGAAGGTTCAATACGTGATTTCATCATTATGGAATTGCATGGAGGGGGATTAGCTGGCCATTTTGGGTTTGATAAAACATACCTGTTGGTGGCTGACCGTTTCTTTTAGCCACATATGCGACGTGATGTGCACACGATAATCTCCAGGTGTCGAATCTGCCAAGTTAACAAAGGTACAAAACAAAACACTGGTCTCTACACTCCTTTACCAATTCCTCATCACCCTTGGGTTGATATCAGCATGGATTTTGTTCTTGGCCTACCCCGTACTCAACGTCACAACGACTCTGTAATGGTGATGGTAGATCGTTTCTCTAAAATGGCTCATTTTGTTCCATGCCATAAAACATATGATCCCTCTAACGTTGCTTCCTTATTTTTAAAAGAAGTTGTGAGGTTGCACGGCCTCCCTACTACTATTGTCTCAGATCACGATGTGAAGTTTATTAGTTATTTCTGGAAAACATTGTGGGCAAAATTAGGCACTGAACTGGCTTTCTCTAATTGATGATCATGCAACCAGCTGGGATCTGATTCTCCCGCAAGCTGAATTTGCCTACAATAATTCAGTCAATCGCACCACGGGTAGCTCTCCATTCCAGCTTGTTTATGATATGACTCCGCGTACACCTTTGGATATTATCTCGTTACCTTTACCACAAAGGACGAGCGAAGGAGGTTAGATTTTGCTGCTCACATGATGTCCGTCCATGAGGAAGTTCATAAAAAAATTGCCCTGCAGACAGAAGTTTATGCTCAACGTGCTAATTTACGGAAACGAGATAAACAATTCGAGGTCGGTGATCACGTGCTGATTTGATTATGTTCAGAACGTTTTCCTCCTGGCAGCTACAACAAACTCCATGCTCGTCGTGCAGGACCCTTCACAGTTCTGAAAAAGCTGGGACCTAATGCCTATGTTATTGACTTACCTCCTACTTATGCTATTAGTCCGGTTTTCAATATTGAAGATTTGACTGCATTCAACGGTCAAAATGACTTTCCATCCCCTTTGGATGGCATCCCAATCCGTGTTCCATCGACTCCTTGTTCATCCGATGGTATCCTTGCTGTGTTAGACCATCAGTTTGTCTCTACTCGTAGGGGTGGTTATTATAAATTTTTGGTTCAATGGGCACACAAGCCTCTTTCGGATTCTGTTTGGCTCTAAGGAGATGAAGTACACCGTCTCGCTCCGAAAGTGTATCGCGACTATATCCAGCAATACTTGCCGGAGGCATGTTCTTTGGGAGGGCGGCAATGATGCATTTTGCCTTTGCTTCACTACGTGGCCATCAAGATAATAAGTACTAGTGTCCGTTTTGTTATTTTCTTTAATTGTCAATAACTGCCCACTACCCTTATTAATTATCATTTGCGTCTATTTTGTTATTTCTTTTATTGTGCCCATTAAAGATGGTGGAAGTTGGGTACTGTTTTATGTAACGGACAATTAATTGCTTAATTGTCAATTTCAGTTATTTGTAATTTCAGTTATTTGTAATTTGGCTATTTAAAGTCTCGTTCTAATTAGTAAAGGGCAGATTAAGTTTATAAAATTCTTGTTCATTATTTGGAGAGAGTCCAAATGAGTTTTTCAGATATTGGTGAGATTCTAATTTTTGAGAGCTAATTTGTTTGTATTTTTATCGCGACACCAGAATCACTGTTACCCCATCCTAAAATCACGATGAACAGTAATTCATAGTGTTTTTTTCTATATATATTTTTTTCATTTTTTTATTTTTTTCACTTTATTATTTTTGCACTTTTTAATTTTTTTAATTTTTCTTTTTTTTTTATTTTTTTCTCAAAATTATCTTTGTCAATTTTAGTTTTTTAATATTGAGCTAGTTAAAAATTTTGCTTTGTAATTTTTTTCTTTAAAATACAGTGAATTGATACGGTGTTTTTCCACATGGTTTTTCTATTTTTTTCTTTTATTTTTTAAAATTTTATTTGTCGATTTTATTTTTTCAATATTAAGCTGATTGAGAATTTAGTTTTGTAATTTTTTTCTTTAAAACATTGTTGATAACTACAGTTTTTCTCCATATGGTTTTTTTTGTTTGTTTTTTTATGATTTTCTCCAAAATTATCTTTTTCAATTTTAATTTTTTAAAAGTGAGCTGGTTAAAAATTATAGCTAAAACATGTGAGGGAAGCACTGTAGCTTTCCTCGCAAATTACTGTGGATTGCTATAGTGTTTTTTACCACATAGTTTTTTTTTTATTTTTTTTCTAAAATTATCTTTGTCAATTTTATTTTTTTGATATTAAGCTGGTTAGGATTACAGTTAAGTAATAAGCTAAAGGGTATGGTGAATTCACTGTTCACCCACACTCAATGCATTGTGGATTACAATAGTAATCCACAGTGCATTCCCTTTTTTTTTTTTTACTTTTTTGTTTTTTTTTTGAAATTTCCTTTTTTTTTCTTTTTTTTCCAAAATGACATTTCTTTTTTTCCAACTTTTCTCTTTTTTTATTTTTTTTCAAAATTATCTTTGTCGATTTTACTTTTCTAATATTGAACTGGTTAAAAATTACAATTACAATATGTGAGAAAAACACTGTAACTTTCCTCGCAAATTACTGTGAATTGCCATAGTGTTTTTTCCCACATGGTTTTTTTTCCAGTTTCTTTTGTGTTTTCTTTTTTTGTAATATTTTTTTCCAAAATTATTTTGGTCCCTTAAAATTGTTCCAATTCCATTTTGAAACAGAGGTTTATTTTTGTTATTTTTTTAACCTTGGTTGAGAGATAAAAGAGAGAGGGGGGTCGCCGGATTCCGACGGTAGAGAAAGAAACTTGTCATTGACACCGGTTTAGGCCACCAAAATAAAAGGTGTTTGTTTCAAATTGTTTCATTTAATTAGGGGAGTTCATATTAGGTTTTTTATACCTTAAAAGTTTGTGAAAACACATATCTGGTTTTTTCTGGTTTATCTATGGTTTTCTTTTTATCTTTTATATAGATAAACTATGTTTTTTAAAATAAAAAATATTTATTTTAAGATGATATTTTTAATATGTGTAGCTTTACATGTTATTTCTTTTTTTTTCTTTTTCTATTCAATTTATTTAATGTTCTATTTTTCAAGATTAAATATCTTGATTTACATGTATTTCTTGATTTTTTAAGTTTTGTTTTCAAGTGACATTAATGATTTTTTATTTATTTATTAGCACACATAATTTTTAATTTATTTGATTACATATGTGCATTTATTTTTTAATTTGTTACATTTTTTTAACTATAAAAATACATTAAAAAAAACTTATATGTATATATAAAATTTTATGACACACAACAAAGCACGGGTCACGTCGCTAGTCGATTCTAGATTTAGTGGAGCAAACAGCGACATGATATATACGGAGCAGGATATTTGAATAAACTTCATGTTCCATTAAAACTTTAAGCTTATATGCATCATGTTGACGTATGGACCCATCTGTTCAAGTGTAGACATCATTCATGCCCATCATCAATACTATACTATGCATGTCAAAGGATATCATTTCGCCATGAAAGCTACGGACATGATCATGAAAGTTAACAACTGTTTTGTGCTGGTGAAAGAAACGGCAAGGAACTACCGTTCCCTTTTGGTTTCGAGATGCTCGTTAAAAAGGAAAGCAAAGGAGAGACAATCTGAACTTGAACACTATTTTCGTGAGTACACTTCTAGCCTTGGGGGCAAGGGCATGTACAATCTCATTTACATAATGTCACAAATTAATAATTCTCCCAACGCCGCGACTTGCAACGCTTGAGGCTCTAGCATTTAACAGTTTTATTGACGGAGTTTTTCTATTAGCATGAGATTACTATTCTGTTGATAAAAAATTTATCGATTAATTCACTAATAAAATGCATATATCGGTATAACATTCACCGGTTATTCTATTATTTATTGCTAATTTTATCGGTAAAAAATAAAAACTAATGAGTTTACAAACGAAAAATGCGTGTTAAAAAAAATTCATGCTGGAAATATGCCGACGGAATTATTCCGTCGGTATATTTCTATCAGTGATAGTGGCATATACAATAATTCTTTCTCAACTCTCTGAAATATACCGACGGATTAATTCTGTCTGTATTACCATCGATAAATCACCGACGGAATAATTTCATCGGTGATTGTGGCATATGCAATAAAAGTTTTACAACTCTCTACAAAATACCAACAGATTAATTCCGTCTGTAAATCCATCGGTGATAACTAAAAAATATTTTAAAAAATAAAATTGTATAGAATAATTAATATAAAATTCTATAGAATAATAATTAAGCAAATAAAATTGTATAAAACTGAAATATGTAAAAATAAAATTGAATAATATAAAATCCAAATATTCATCCAAATATTCATTACAATTTGATTTGTACAAATAAAAATTAAACTAGAACAATGGCGGCGCTGGAAGAGGAGGAAGAGGCTAGTCATTCCTAGTACCATATGGCCAAAAGGTGACGCACACATACCACTCATTCGTGATCTCATGTTCATGACCATTTAGCAGAGTTGTTCACAATCCGCCAAGAGTCACTCATATTTTTTGGTGAGATGAGTCGTGTGTTATTGCAAGGCCATGAACTCCTGAGACTGAGTGCTCGATACTGATTGGGAGCTCCCAACGGTTGAGACAATACAAATTGCCCACAAATTCTCAGTCCTAATGTTGGAGGGTCTGTACACTTGATTTCTATCGGGTCCACTAGACGATCCTGCCTCCATCCATAAATTCGGATTGAAATCCTGGTGGGTCGAAGGATTGTCCTAATATCTCTCCCTCAACCAGCTATTATATGTCTCCTGAAAATTAAAAAAAAAAATCATCAAATTCAATTCAAGAAAATCATAACTTACGAAAGAAAATGGTTGAAAGAACATACCACGAAGTGTTGGGCATGGTTGTCGACGAACTGTGTGCACCCCCTTTTGGCAGTCTTAACTCCGCACGTGCTTCTCTCCAAAAAGTTTCATTGGGCTCGGCTCACGTCCAAAAGACATAGCTTGCAAGAAAAAAAAATATTGCAAGTTAAATACATTTATAAATAACAACAAATTAATTAAAGATAATGTCATTAAAATTAATCTTATCATCCGTTTCGCATGTGTAATGAATGAAACTAAGCCGCCAATATACATGGTAACCGAATCGTGAATTTGTCAATTTCGGTTCTCGGCACCAGACTACGAGCGTCGTGTAAACCGCTCAGACGTCACGTGCTGGATATATTATGATATATTATGCCCATATATCCTCAAGGATGTATGGCGGCCTAAAATCCCTCCAAACCGCCACATCATTCTAGCCTTGTAGATCGTTATCTCTGGCATATTTTTTTTGCTTTTTTCTGCGCTTCATATCAAAAGTCACGCAACCTACATCCATAAACAAATTTTATATGAGGTAATGACAAATTAGATTTTAATATATAAAATGTTTTAAAAAATATCATATCGTTTTCGATGTTATCTAATTGTCACATGATTCTCCCACACCCTCCTCGCAATATTGTCATTCGCGTTATCCTACTCGAATTTGTATTGTGTATAAATAATTTATTAAAAAAAAATCAATAATTTCAACATAACATACAAAATAGTTAAAATTTAAATTTAACACTAACCTCAAATCTTCTAAACCATGCATTGATATAAGGTCTCACGTCAGGATGTCTGGAAACCTGACTCCATTGAAACAATAGAATATTCATTGACAATTTAAACCTCGATGTTATTACTCGGGTGGCCTCAATGTTTGTGAACCTGAAAATCAATAAAATTAATGAAATATTAATTAGTTGTCCATAAATTATGTTAAAAAAAATTAAAATAAAAACAAACTTACATTAAAAGGTCGTCCTTCCAATATGCCTCGTACTTGCAGGTGAATTAACCCCGTTGTGAAGGCACACCGCCTCTACATTGTTGAACTGCATTGGAAGAAGCAGCGTCGTTAGTTGCCGCAGTTGCCTCTTCTTGGTCACGTCATCATCGCTGCTAGAAAAATTAGCTGCGACTATATGCTCATGACGTGCTGTTGATTTTGTTCTACACATCTACACAAATTTGATGAATAATTACATAATCAAATTTGATTTTAAAAAAAAATCGGCAACACTTCCTCTATACTGGAGACTATCTAAATTGTTCAAACCTGCAAATATTGACAAGATATATGCCACAAACCAATTGATTTTATTTTATTTATACCAGAAAATTTAGAGTATTCAATTTCATTTCATTTTCAATGTAATAATATAATGTTTTTATTCATAAAATAGAGAAACAAAATCATATATATAAGCTAACATCTATACAAACATAACAATAAAATTTAGAAAAATAAATAAATTTTTTTCTATATATTCAACTAACATCTATACAAATTTAACAATAACAATTAAAATTCAATAAAATAATCGAACACTCTATAATAAAATTGATATAAAACAATTAAATTTAATTTTATATATTCAATTAACATTTATGCGGCAAATTCAACAATAATAATTAAAATTCAGCAAAACAATCAATCATTATTGCAATAAAAACAATAAAATAGGCAAAAAATTAATACAAAAAAAAAACTATAGACTTTAGGAATGAGAAATGCTTACCTTAAGAGTGTGTTTACTTTTAAACTTTATCTACATATAATACAGAAAACAAAAAAAATAAAAATATATTGTTAAAAAATCAAAAAAAAGATGAAAAATAGAAAATCATAACAAGTGAGAAGAACCACAATACATACCTTTTAAACTTTGAAGATGAAGATAGAACTAGAAATTGAAGCAAAATCACTTGAATTGAAAGCAAAAAATGAGAGAGATTTAAGAAAACTGAATGAGAGGAAAAAATAAACTAAAGGGGTACTTATTGGGTTTTATATTGTTTTTTTACCGATGAAATCACCGATGGACTATTAAATAATATTATTTTTAATTAATCTTTCAGTGATTCCCTTAGTAAATTCGCTCTCAAATTTCAATTTCGGTCTCAAATTTCAATTTCGCACTAAAATTTTCAAAAAGCCCTCCAAAAGTTTCTCAGTCCATTAGTGATTCATCAGTAATTCCCTCGCTAATGTTAAAAAGTACACACAGTCAGAGATACATTAATTACCCGTATTTTAGGTTACACGATCCATCGATGATCCATCGGTAATTCTCTCAGTAACCTGTAACTAACTCAGAGGTTTTTAATTGACATCACCGACATGGGATGTGAATAGTTCCCTTCACCTCTTAAAAAACACCGATGGACATAAATCATCAGTGTTTCCATCGGTGATGTTGGAACAGTTCCCTTCGCCTCTGTAATACACTGATGGTTTATGTTCGTCAGTATTTCCATCGGTGATATGAGATAAGAACAGTTCCCTTTGCCTCTGAAATACACCAATGGACACAGTCCGTCGATGTTTCCATCGGTGATGTGCGCAGTGAATGACAGATTGTGTCTGTATTGCATGTTTATCTTGCCTACAAACACTTAAATTGAAAGTTTCACGCATAACACAATAACAACAGTTCATATAATAATTATAAAATAATTATTTATTTGTATAGAATTTCATCCATAAATATTACATGATAAAAAATTCCTTAACACTTTCATATTCTAATAGTTAGTCAAAATTATCTTCTTCTTCAATTGAATCATCGTCATCTCCATCGCAATCTTCAACGTTGATATCATCATCATCTTCATCGACTTGTACTTGTCCGCTGGATATTAGAACAACATTCAACTCTCCAGCATCAACATCAACAAGACTATTATCGAAGACGTGAAACTTTGAATTTTTTCTAAGTCAAGCGATGAAGCAACTTGATATGGTTAATCAACTCACTAACTTGAAAGACATCATCTCCCACACTTATATCTTTGTTCTCATCTTGAACAACCTCGACATGACCCATGGGTTTCATTTTTTAAATGGATAACCAATCAACTCTTGATCGATCCTTTCTAAAGGAAGGGGTGTATGTGTAATAAACTTACTGGCATTGCTTGGCGAAATCAAAGATATCGTTTACGTTACGGATTCTAGCTTTTGAGTTAATTTCGACCAGACTATAGCGGGGATATACTCTGATTTCTCTGTCAGTGGTGTCATACCAATAGCATTTGAATAAAAACACTCTATTATGCTCATTATAATATTGCAATTCAACGACCTCTTTTAATTTACCATAATAGTCAACTTCAAACTCATTACAAGTTGATCTCTTAACACAAACACCACTTTTATATGTATTTCTTCCATGCCCGTATTCTTTAGTATGAAACACATATTCATTAACAAAATACACGTTGTAACACTTCACTTTTCTTTTAGGATCCAGGCTTAGTAAAGACAATGAAACACTAGCATTCCTTTCCATTTAATAAACCTTGTACATCAAGTACAACAATGAACAGTAAACAAGAATTCTATAACGAAATTATGTACCATGACAAATAATGAGTTTATAATAGTATTTACATGTGTTTTGAACCACGTGATAAATTTTTCATCTTGTAATCGAAAGATTTAGGATTCAGTCAGCTTTGAGTTCTTAGACAATAAATATTATCGATGTTGCCTATAAGGTTTTCAAAATTGCATGAGTTTGTGATATTATAATAGATAAATAGTCCATTTATAACAAAGTTTAAGTAATATATATACTTACTAAATAAAAGGTTTTAGTTCATCATAGTTAAATAACATATAATTATGTGCTTTTTTGAACTCTATTTCAGACAAATATCTTCCCATTACAACATTTTTAGGTATGGGTCATACAAGATTAGAGAATATTGACAAGTTCTCACTGGAAGGCACTTCACCACCATCATCATGTCATGGAACGCGATTGATTCTTGTTCTCAAATGATGCTCGAAATAGTATGAGATAAATATTGAGATCTCCTCAACAATATATGAATCACATATCAAAACCTCAACATGCACCTTGTTCTTGACTTTTTTTCTTAAGATTGAACAAGTACATGCATGGAATTAAACAAATATTTTCAATTAAAAAAACAATAAAAATAAATTAATAATTACACTGCATCTGTAATATCTAACCTCTCGAATGATACATCCATCTATACTAGACTAGGCCTCTAAATTTTTTATCATATAATAAATGTATGGGTAGATGCTCTATCGAGTCAAAAAACGATAAAGGGGATATCATCTCAAGTTTGCATATTGTCTCGACGATATTCGTTTCAAGCCTCTTAATGTGATGCGTCTATAACTTGCTGAAGCATATATCTCTAAAGAAATGATTAATCTCTATGAGTGCATCCCATATCCCCTTTGGTAATAAATCACAATAAGCTAATAGAATGAATGTTTGCATAAACACGTGGCAATCATGGCTCTTTATTCCATGCAATCTGTATTTTTTAGATTAACCAACCTTGATATGTTCGAGGCATGTTTATCAGTAAAACACAAACTCTTAAGCCATTGGTAGACTAGTAGTTATGCATTCTTCTCTAAAGCAAAGCTTGTTCTAGGCTTTGCAACCTGTGACCCATCAAAAACCAACTTCATATTTTTATGGTTACAAAACAACATTATATCCATTCTAGCTTTGATGTTGTCCTTTATCTTCCCCTTCACGTCCATGATCGTGTTGAAAATATTTTCAAACACGTTCTTTTCTATATGCATAACGTCCAGGTTATGCCGAAAGAGATTGGTCTTCCAATAAAAAAGCTCCTAGAAAATACTTCGTTTTACCTAGTTGTAGGTCAAACCAAAACCAGGAAACTTATGTTTACTGGATTGGAAACCACACATAATGTCATCGTACTCCGACACCACGTCATGCAATTCTTCACCAGAAAAACATGGGGTGCAACGTCATTTTCTACTCTGCCAATAAAAAAATCATTTATATTCTTTCTATATATATGATATATTGGTAAGAAACCCTGGTAGCAGTTAAAAAAAGATGGTTTACCTTCGTTTGTTAGTGTGAATACCTTGTTATTTTTCATGCAGTATGGACATGCTAGTTTTTCATACGTGCTCCAACCAGAAATCATTTCATAAGCTGGAAAATTATTGATATCCCACATTAAAGTTGGCCTCATAAGAAAATTTTATTTTCTCGATACATCATAAGTCAAAGCCTTGGAGGACCACAATTGCGTCAACTCATCAATCAACAGTCAAAGACAAACATTACGACCCGAATTGTTAGGACCGAGTATGACTTTAGATAAAAACATAAACTTTGGCCTCATACACATCCCCGATGACAAGTTGTAAACTGTGAGTATAACCAGCCAACAAGAATAAGGAGCAGCAAATAACCCAAATAGATATCCGTCTATACACAACCCAAGACGCACGTTCTTTTATTCAGCTAAACGCTAGATTGTCCATCTTAATGTCAAAGTTCTCTTAAATATTCATTATCAATTATTTACGTACATACAATTTTATACGCATTAACTTATGAAAATTACAAATCGGCAATAAAATTGACAAAAATTAAAACAGACCTATTAAGCCATTATTTATTTCATCACAATACACCTAAGTTGGTAATTCGACATAAGTTCAACAATTTACATACAAATAAAATTTCACAAAATCTAAAACAAACAAGTGCAACATTATAAATCCATACTACATGTTTGAGAAAAAACAATAAAATACGTAAACACCCAAACAAAATACATATACTAAAAAAAACATTCAATAATAAAATTGACATTTTAAAATTGTATTAAAATTAAAAATAGATAGATTTACTTACTAAAAATAAAAAATCCGCAATAAATCAGAACACAAATGTTGAGACTAGAAAAGTTTGTGTTGAGATGAAGGGGGATGTTTGAGGGGGAGGGAGCTGGTTTTTAATGTTAGGGGGGGAGAAGAAGGAGAAATAAGGGAGGGGAGGGTTGATGCCTGGTCATGTATTAAATATTACCAATGAAATTTCCGACGGAATTATTTTGTCCGTCACTCCGTCAAAAATTATGTCGATGTTTTTGACATGTCACTGTACGGACAACCCGGTTTGAATCCGAATGTATTTCCGTTAGTAAAATTATCCACAAAAACTTACACGTCATCGCATAACTTGTTTTTTTTTTATTCTTTATATTCCTTTTGGGATTCCTTTGGTATATACTGACGGATTGTTTCTGTCGCTATATACCGATAGTTTTAGCGATGGAAAATGTTGTCAGTAAATATCAATGTAAAATACCAATGAAAAAAATTGTCGCTAATTTTAGTTATATTTATCGAATTTCTAGTAGGGTAATAAGTAAAGCTTTCAAAACTAAGCTTTTAAATGCGTGACGGAAGGGAAAAAACATAGCTTGAACAAGTTACAGCTACAAAGCACCCCATTATTTTGGCACTAATTTTACTTTTAAGATTTGACACATTGTTCTTCCACTCACCAAGCTGAAAGAATTGGTTGATCTGTTCTCGGAAGTATTAGATACTTAGCAGAAAGGGACACTTGGATCATATCTGCCTCCTTCAGAAGATGCTTATTGCTTACTGAATATTTAAATCACTACATGCTCAATAGCAGAAAGGCTAAGGGACATAGAGCCTTCCTTCTGCTAAATATACACGGTCATCAGCCATATTAATTACCAAAAGTCGTGATAAACTTATGAGGTCATGTTCTTATGATGCTTAAATATTAGCTTAGTATTTGATTTCGTGTTCACCGACTAAAAAAAAAAGAAGAGGTCTGGCAAAAGATTGCGTGAAGAGAATACAGATTAAAGAAATGGAAAGTCGGTACTCGGACGATTATGTAATCATGCTTATTCCCCTTTGGGAAGTGGTGATCCTATATATAGATGAAGGTTATCTGTCCGATTACACTACCATTGCACACACTTGTATCTCTTAGGGAGAGGAACTGACTATTCTTCAACTACTGCTTCTCCAAATATCTGTTTATACTGCACTCATAGAGAAAACATGAGTGACGGAGGACAATGGAAGCCTGTTGTGGGAATGGTGGTCGTTAATTTTGCCTTCGCAATAGTGAATGTGCTTTTTAAAAAGATTCTGGATCAAGGAACGAACAGTATGGTTATTGCTACATACCGACTATCAACTTCTGCAATTTTCTTGGCGCCTGTTTCTTACTATTGGGAAAGGTAGTCTTTCAGCTGCTGCACAATTATTTTTTCATGCTTGTTTAGCTCCTCTGGGCACGATTTTGACGATTGTCAACTAGTTATTTTCTCTGTTGCTCCTTCATTGGAAATATCACCGAGTTTGGAGCATGGACTGAACTTCTTTGATGTACAAAGGTTCTTACAAGGGTCTGTAATATAGCTAGTTTGATTGCAGGAAAAGCAGACCTAGGCTAACAGCTTCCATCTTCTGCCACCTCTTCCTCGGTGCCGTTTTCGGGTTAGTTAAACTATACTTGTAATCTTCAAGATGGTTCTGTGCGTTATGCTTCATAATATATAACTACAATTGCCATGATTATGTCTAGAGACTCTGATTCTCTGAGAATTATTGATGTCTATCAGGTTAACTCTCACACAATATTTATTCCTTAAGGGACTTGAGTATATATCTGCTACCTTCGCCTGTGCATTCCTCAACACGGTCCCTGTAAACACGTTCATACTAGCACTACTTTTTGGGTAAGCGCAGCAAGCAGTGAGTAGTTTACTGCATTTTCTGACCAAAAATAATATTCCTTGGTAACTGGTGTTAAAACTCTTTCCAGTATAGAAAAAGCGAGCATGACAAGCAAGGCAGGAAGAACAAAGGTGTTAGGTGCACTTATATGCATGGGAGGAGCTGTCCTATTAATCTTTTATAAGGGAATCCCATTAACCAATTCACATTCAAAAGCTGCAACAACTGACATCCTAAACCATGCTGACACTATGATCTCAGGGAAGAAGAGACAAAGGTGGGTGGTTGGTTCGATACTTTCTCTTGCAGGCTGCTTCACGTGGTCTTTGTGGTTCCTCATTCAAGCTAAGATTAGCAAAAGTTACCCATTTCAATATTCTAGCACCGCCCTTATGTCCTTCTTGGGCGCAGTCCAGTCTGCTATCTTGAGTTTAATCATTGAAAGGAATTTTTCCATGTGGATTCTGAGAACAAAAATGGAGATTACAAGCGTCCTTTATGCTGTAAGTATTCTCCGGGTAGCTTAAATTAATGTTGCGTGCTTCATTCAGGTCAAGAGAAGAAGAGTTGAAACAGGAGGCTTGAAATATTACCGTTTCACTTGTTCATACAGGGAATCATAGGATCTGGCTTGTGCTATGTTGGCATGTCATGGTGCGTCAAACGAAGGGGTCCTGTGTTCACATCAGCATTCACCCCTTTCACACAGATATTTGCTGCTATGTTTGATTTCTCCATCCTGCATGAACAAATTTATCTGGGAAGGTTGTTTCCTTTCATTACATGTATTATGCTTTTACTCTACAACAGATTATTAACTGTTCCTAACAGTCTTTCATTTCAACGAACAGTGTCCTGGGTTCTGTCCTGGTTATACTAGGTCTGTACATTCTACTTTGGGGTAAAAGCATTGAGGCAGGGGATTGTGGAGAGAAGCAAGCCCACCTAGCCAGGGAAGAGGAACACCGTGACACCGAAGCACAGATACCAGCAACAATTTCAAGTAGTAATCCATAAATAAATGCTCTCTCTAAGTGAATTATTTGGTGGCCGGAGGCTGGTTATTCAAGGCAGTGCAGTGAAATTGGAGGCAAAAAAGTTTCGAGTCCACCGTGAACGAGCACCATTTGAATTTATAGAAAAGGCACTGTCTATTACTTGCATTTTGCTGAGTCTTAACTTCGTTCCCCCAATTTCCATGTACTGTATTAAAATTAAAATTAAAATTAAATGATGCTATACAAGTATACTCATTTTCCACTTGTGTAATTAAAAGAGATAGTAGTACTTTACATCATTACAAAACTTTTAATTGTATGATATATATATATATATATATATATATATATATATATATATATATATATATATCTCTCAAGGAGTTTTTCAAAAAACAATTTAATTATACAATAATAAATTTATTCCTTGCAAGAAAAGTCATTATTTCAATTATTTTTTAAAAAATTCTGGTATGATTATTTCTTTTCTTGTTAACATGTGTTTTTTTAAGGAAATAATATTTTTTGTGTATTTTTAATTAAATAAGAATTATAAGTAATTAAAATCGATGAAAAAATCTAAAAAAGATTTTCTTGATGTGATAAAAATTATAAGCAATCAATGAAAAGGTGCGCATGTAATGAAAAAAAAATCAAAAAATTATATATATAAAAAAAAAAAAACGTTTGTATTCTGATTGAAATTATCATTTCCTAATTTGTAGAGTAGAAAGACAGCAGCATCCCTGAACGCCCGAGCAGGCAACTCTGCTTTATATTCTGACTGACACGTGTTTCAAAGGGAACAACGAATAGTCATTAGTTCACCAGTCGTTTACCCCACCCAAATTACATGTCGTTTCTTCCTACATAAGAACAGGCCTACGCATTGACGGCTTTGCCTCTCCGGCCCATTAACAAATCCTCTTCTAATACCCTGCACGATTCATAAACCCTAGTTTCACTGACTTCTTCTTCTTCTTCTACGGTGTATACCGCTACTGGAAACTGTTGTATCTATAAAGCGAAAATAAACTAGCGAAAAATGGGGGGGAAGAGAAGGAAGAGCGAAAGCGAGGCGATGGAAGAATATGGCAGCGATGTAGAGTTGGACAGAAAGGAGAAGAAGAAGAAGATGGAGAAGGGGAAAACGAGAGAAATACTCCCGTCAATGATAAAGAACAAGGAGAAGAGATCTGCCGTACACGCCAAACTCAAGCATGAAAAGAAAGTCGAGAAACGCAAGAAGCTTAAAGCCCGAGACGCCGAAGAGAAGCGAGCTCTCGAGCTCGGTGAGGAGGTCAGGTCCCCAATTGAAATATCGCATTATGGTTTTTGTTCTTTTTTAATCAGAATTGATTTTGTGTGGTGTGATTATTGTGCAGCCTCCTCCAAGGAAGATTCCACGCACCATTGAAAATACTAGAGAGAATGACGAGACTGTATGCAAGCCTGACGACGAGGAGGTACTAACTCATAGCTCATGCTCTGCGATTGAATCAGCTATTTCTACTCATGGCCAAAATAGCAAATGCTTCTTGTAGCTGATGTGTTAATTCTCTTGGTTTATAGCTATTCGCTGGCAATGATGCTGACGAATTTAGCTCCATCTTAAAACGTGAACGGACTCCGAAGATATTGATCACCACTTCCCGTTTTAACTCTACTGTAAGTTCGTAATCTCTTTTTAATTTGTTTTGTCATTGAATAGCCATGGAAGATGAAATATTATTTTCATGCCAATTTAAATCTCTCCCTGCACTTGTGATATGGTTGAATTGCCTTTACATGTCATTTGTGGTCTACAGAGGGGACCGGCTTTTATATCCGAACTACTTCAAGTGATCCCAAATGCACATTATTACAAGAGAGGAACTTATGACTTGAAAAAGGTGCTTTTTAGTGGTTGTCCTTCCCTCTCACTCTTTCTAATATAAGATGCCTAGCAGTAGTGTTTCATCTCTTATTAAGATGTGCATAACATTCTTGTAGATTGTAGAATATGCAAAGAAGCAGGATTTTACTTCTCTTATAGTTGTTCACACCAACCGCAGGGAACCAGGTGAGTGGTACTTCTTAGTTTTCAATACAGAACACATGCCAAATTGCTTAGGATATGCATGTTCTTACCGTGATTTCCTATTCCAATAACTATTAAGTTGGAAATAGATTTCATTTATGATTTATCAATGGATAAAGCCTTGAGTGACCGCGATTGTCTATCAGAATCTTAACAATTTTCAGACTGTTTGTAGATGCTCTCTTGATCATTGGCTTGCCTGATGGCCCTACTGCCCATTTCAAACTCTCACGGCTTGTTCTACGCAAGGATATCAAGGTTTATGGCTGACCTTGTGGATATTGATACATAACTTTTATTTAATGCAATGTTACCTTCTATTCTGAAATTAATTGATTCTATTCATTTACTAAAGAAAGTTACAGTCCTTAATGATTATGAATCTACAAACTGTATCTAATTTCTCATCAATAAAATCTAATTTGTCTGGTCTTTAAGTGGACATGGCCTGTTTTATTGGAGCAATAATATCTAATCAAAGAGAAATTGATCAATGAAGAGAGAAATGTGGTTTTAGAAATGTTATCTAATTAGGTTTCAATGGATTAGAATAAACTGATTTTATTTTACGGGGTATTGAGTGTGATTTCAGTTTTGTCTGATGTAGTTTCTAGGAGGGTAACTTCTTACCTTTGCTGCCTTGTGTTGCTTGCAGAATCATGGAAATCCCACCAGTCATGAGCCCGAGCTGGTCTTGACTAACTTTACTACTCGTCTGGGACATCGTGCTGGGAGGTATTAAATTTTCTTCATGTTGCATGTTAGAAACCATCTAAATTTTCCTCACTATAGCTGACCGGAAGAATGAGTTGGGATAAGCTGTGTGATCATACGTGCTATCTTCCCACAAAAATGATAATACTCTTGTTTTCTATAACTTAACCATGTTTTCAGTGTGGTTTGTATGATCTCACAGTTTTTCCATGTATCATTTTCTTTGTTGACTTCTTACACACTGGTTTTCTTCTTAATAAAACATTCTTTTGTTCATATGTACCCTCCAGAATAATACAGTCACTTTTCCCGCAAGAACCAAATTTCCGGGGTCGAAGAGTTGTAACCTTTCACAATCAACGTGATTATATATTCTTCCGGCATCACCGGTATGCTTTGGATTCATTAAATTTTGCCAGGAATAAACCTGTGGGTAATCTTTTCTTTTCTTTTCTATAAACACCTTTCCAATAGAGTTTTCCAACTATTATGTGCACAGTTACATCTTTGAAACCAAAGAGAGTAAACAGAGTGATTCAAAAGGTAAAAAAGGAAAAGATGGCAAGGGTGAGAAGATCTCTCAACAGAAAGTGATTGCACGCCTTCAGGTTATGTTTCCCTATCAAATTTGTTGTTAACATTTGTTGTTGTGGAGTTGATATCCTTTCTACCAGGATCATAAGTTATACTTTTCTTTTTCTCTTCTTGTTGATTAACTCTATGAACTGAGTCAAACCTTGTAATCTTAATATTCTGCCTTGGGCACTAGTGAAACATCAAACGCATCTGGAACTTTAGCTAGGCCCTTGATAATTTCAACTACATTTGGGTACTCCATCTAAGTTATGGGTCTCAATTTTACCCAAACATCTCTGTTGAAACCCCTATTATCTTGGTAGTCTGTGTGCCAATAGTTCTCCTCTAAACATGCAGGAGTGTGGTCCTAGATTTACACTGAAGTTGAGAAGTCTCCAACATGGAACATTTGATACCAAAGGCGGTGAATATGAATGGGTTCACAAGGTAGCTTTTGAATGGTTTCTGTTTGGTATATATATTGATTTGATTTGTTGACGCTTTTTTTCCCTCTAAATTTTGTGAGATTATGAAACTGTTCATATTTCTTCTCATTTGAATTTCAGCCGGAAATGGACACCAGCCGGAGGAGGTTTTTCTTGTGAGTTGCATCAGATCGTTCCAGTTTATTTGTTCCAGTTTATTCGTCTTGGTGTATAAGCAAATTTTTTTGCATTCCGGGCTGGTACCTGAACAACTGATGTTAAAATCCTGATCCAATTTGTAATTTGTAATTTAAAAATAGAAAAATGAAAATTGTGATAAGTTTTGCCCAATTGTTTATTCAATTATGGACTACTTGAAGATTATATGAATATATTTATCATTTGATTAGAACACCCGTCATAATTTTTCTTAATTTCTATACCTTTTTCATGTCTGATTGTGTGATGCATTTCTCTTTCTTTC
>Ga0325403_1000771_pt1 | contig 24407 bp, 10 predicted proteins | sample PopdelMetagenome_19_FD_205665 | JGI IMG/M metagenome (GOLD analysis project Ga0325403, IMG submission 205665) | Populus deltoides microbial communities from Bellville, Georgia, United States - Xylem-PdKOR-R4 | ecosystem: Host-associated > Plants > Phyllosphere > Stem > Wood/Secondary xylem... | reverse complement strand
AAGTTTTTTTTACCTAAAAACCTGTTTTTCAACCAATTATTGACCCAATTCACCTAGAAAACAACCTAAGAACTGTAATAAACTTACATATGACCTTGAAAAACCCAAAACACCATCTTGAAAACTAAAATAAACCCAAAACAAAAAAATTCCTAAACTCATATATGTTTTTTCATGATCTTTAAAGGGGAAAAAAAACACCTAATATTAACTCTCCTCATCAAACGAAACTATTTGACATAAATATTAATCATTTTGGTAGCTTAAATCGGTGTCAACGATACTTTTCTTTCTCTACCACCACAATCCAGTGACCTCTCCTCTCTCAAACCAAGGATTAAAAAATAACAAAAATAAACTTTTGTACCTAAACTAAATTGAAAAAAATATTAAGGTACTGAATATGTGTAATTTTTAAAGTATAAGGACTAAATAAAATTTTTTGTGTGAATTTTGAAACCATCACCCATTTTAGGCGTCTTTTCTACTTTGATCTCTTATCTTTCAATTTTATTTTTAATTAACAAATTTGATTCAATTGCCCTTGAATTTGACACAAAAGAATGCAATTACAAAAAAAAAATTTGAGGATCAAATTAAAAAAATAAAAATTATGAACAATAAATCTACAGTAAAATATAAAATGGTGTATAGTACTGGCTCAGTAGTACTCGTCCCACACATTTTAGTTTTTTACGTAATATTTTATGTGACTGGAAACTAAAAAAATCGTAAATGTTATAAACTGAATCAGTTTAAAAGTTTTAATAACAAAAAATCAATTTCAATCAAACAATTTATTATAGTACTGTTATTTTCAAATGAAATACATAATAGTTGAAAAATATTAAGATGCAAATAAAAATTTATAATAATATTTAATAATATGTCAAAATTAAAAAGTAAGTGATTGATTAATTTTTCTCAGAGTGTCAAAAAACTAAAGAAATAAAAAAGTCATCAAAAGGGTTAGACTTTAATTTTTATATTTTACAAACATCACAGATAACATGTCGTTGGTCACAATTAAAAAAAAAAAAAAAATCTGATCCTTCTTTGATATTTTTAAAATGTGACAGATAACATGTTGTGTGTCATAATTAAAAAAGTTCTGCGCTAAGTTACTCTCGAACATGCAACCTCGAGGTTGAACGATGTGCTAACCAACCCATCCACAAAAGGGTAATTGTTACAAGACAGCTTAAACATCTTATTATAGCAGTTTACTGTTGAACAATAAAATCCTATATAGCTTCCTGTTCTTTACAGAGTCTCTGTTTGATATTGTATTTTAAATTATATTTATGTGTGTTTTAATAATTTTAATATATTTTTAAATAAAAAAATATTTTTAAAAACAAGGCACGAGAGATACGAGGTTTAACTACTCCCTTTAAAGGAAAGTTCAACCGGTTTTTGTTTTTGTTTACAATTTGACTTTTGTTAAAAGCCAATATGGATACAGTAAAGTCCTTGAATGAGAGTTTCAAAGCAGTAAACGTCATTCTTACGAGTTTTCTTTGAATTCGAATACAAAAATAACAACAGTAGCACACATTTACTATTCAACAGGCTGCTGCTCCATCTCTCTATTGGGCCGGGCTTATACCCGATCTGTTTTCAAGGCCGGGCCCTTAAATGAAAAATAGAAGGAGGAAATTCAACCGCTTTCGTTGTTGTCTGCTCCCCATAAAATATAAGAACCGAAAGGGACCAATAAGCAAATCGCGAAAGTTCTTTCCATATCTCGAACAGTACTAATATATAACAACACGGCACTAATGCCCTAGCCTCCTCCTCCTGTCTCTCCATCTCTTGACCTTTTAGGGTTCTCTTTCTCCTTGACAACTCTATTTCAAATCATTCAATCCCAAAACTGTTAGGGTTTGGTCGGATAGGATAGATTTGGATGGGGACGGAGAGGAAGAGGAAGGTGAGTTTATTCGACGTGGTTGACGAGACGTCGCTTTCTGCAAAGATCGTGAAATCGAACGGGGCGATGGGTAACAATAACAATGGAGGAAGTAGTTTGATAAATCGGTGGAATGGGAAGCCCTACTCACAGAGGTACTATGATATATTAGAGAAGAGGAAGAATTTGCCTGTTTGGCATCAAAAAGAGGATTTCTTACAAGTTTTGAAGAAAAATCAGGCTATCATCCTTGTTGGCGAGACTGGTAGTGGTAAAACCACTCAGGTTTGTTCCCTTTTCTTTCCTTTTTTCTTGATTTGTCTACTGTATGTTTTGAGTTGTTTGTCTAATTACTTTAATTACTGATTGATTGTTTTAATACTTTGCTTGCAAATCTTTTAATTACTGATTGATTATCGTAGTTTTTTTTAAAATAGAATTTTAGCTTGAATAGTAGAGGTAATGAGAAAGATTATTTTTTTTGAGAAGGAAATGATGGATTATTTGTCTATTGCAGTTAGATGTATTTTCATTTTTTTAAAAAAAGCAGCGTGTAGTTGCGAGTTTGCTGTTATTAATATACTGTAATGGAAACTAGACAAGCATAGAAATAATTAACCGATGAAAAACTTCTGATGGTACAGATTCCTCAGTTTGTTTTGGAAGCTGTAGACTTAGAATCTCCGGATAAACGTAGGAAGATGATGATTGCATGTACCCAACCTCGAAGGGTGGCTGCAATGTCTGTTTCTCGACGTGTTGCTGAGGAGATGGATGTTACAATTGGCGAAGAGGTTGGTTATAGCATCCGTTTTGAAGACTGTAGCAGTGCGAGAACGGTTTTGAAGTGAGATGCTCGGCTCCCTTATGTCACTTCATTTATTTTCCTAAGATTCTTGGATTTAAGTCTTGTGCTCATTTTTCTTCTCCTTTGTGGCAGGTATCTTACTGATGGTATGCTTTTAAGAGAGGCAATGACTGATCCACTTTTGGAACGGTACAAAGTAATAATTCTTGATGAGGCCCACGAAAGAACTCTATCAACAGATGTGCTATTCGGGCTTCTTAAAGAAGTGCTGAAAAATAGGCCTGACCTGAAGCTAGTTGTAATGAGTGCAACACTTGAGGCTGAGAAATTTCAGGGTTATTTTGGTGAAGCACCGCTTATGAAAGTTCCTGGCAGGCTTCATCCGGTTGAAATTTTCTATACCCAGGACCCTGAGAGGGATTACCTCGAGGCAGCAATTCGAACAGTTGTCCAGATACACTTGTGTGAACCCCTTGGAGATATACTTGTTTTCCTAACTGGGGAGGAGGAGATAGAAGATGCTTGCCGAAAAATAACAAAAGAAATTGGAAATTTGGGGGACCAAGTGGGGCCAGTGAAAGTGGTGCCTCTATATTCTACGCTTCCACCAGCCATGCAGCAAAAAATATTCGAACCTGCTCCACCTCCACTGCAGGAGGGTGGCCCTTCTGGAAGGAAGATTGTGGTGTCAACAAACATTGCAGAAACTTCTTTGACTATAGATGGTATTGTTTATGTTATTGACCCTGGCTTCTCAAAACAAAAGGTTTATAACCCACGAGTGCGGGTTGAATCTTTGTTAGTTTCCCCCATATCAAAGGCTAGTGCCCACCAGAGATCAGGACGTGCTGGAAGAACTCAACCAGGCAAATGTTTTAGACTCTACACAGAGAAAAGTTTCAACCAGGATCTTCAGCCTCAGACCTATCCAGAGATATTGCGGTCAAACCTTGCAAATACAGTTCTAACATTGAAGAAATTGGGTATTGATGATCTGGTGCACTTTGATTTCATGGATCCTCCTGCCCCTGAGACATTGATGCGAGCATTGGAGGTGTTGAATTATTTGGGAGCATTGGATGATGAGGGGAATTTGACAAAGCTTGGGGAGATCATGAGTGAATTTCCCTTGGATCCTCAGCTGTCAAAGATGCTTGTTGTGAGTCCAGAATTCAACTGTTCGAATGAAATCCTTTCAATTTCAGCCATGCTTTCGGGTATGTTTTTCTACCATGTTTATTTTCTTTATTGTTGTCTTGAGTCTGGTCTAAATGATATAGGGGGAATAGGTGCCATTGGGTTGCAGTATTATCAGATGCATCCCTCTCTATATGGCATGTGTGCAGCCAGTTTTCTGTGCACCACATTAGTTGTTTAACTGCATGCATGTGTTCGCCAGTATGCATGTATGCAGTTAAAGAATTTATGTGTCCTATTAGGTCGTCATCAGCAACTGTCTTGTATGGGTCCCATGCCCCCGGATGGCATGTACCATCGGATTCTAAGTAAGTGCTGATGCAGATAGTTGCAGTTTCTCAGTATTATCTCATGAAGCAAATGGTATCGTCTCGCCTGTATGCATCTGCTGACCTACCATGGGCCTCTTCTGTGGTAACCAAATTCTTTCTTTAGTACCCAATTGCTTTGTCCGCCCTAGGGAGGCGCAAAAGGCTGCTGATGAAGCAAAAGCAAGGTTTGGGCACATTGATGGGGATCACCTCACGCTGTTGAATGTGTATCACGCATATAAGCAAAACAGTAAGTGCTTGCTTACTCTCTCTTTTTAATCATGATTCATCTTAATTAGTTGTCATTTTAGTAAGATTCTTACCATTGGCAAATGGATTGCAGATGAGGATCCATCTTGGTGCTATGAAAATTTTGTCAATCATAGAGCACTGAAGGCTGCTGACAATGTAAGACAACAGCTTGTGCGTATCATGGCCAGGTTTAACCTCAAGTTATGCAGCACTGACTTCAACAGCCGTGACTACTACATCAACATAAGAAAATCTATATTAGCCGGATACTTTATGCAGGTTGCTCACCTGGAACAAAGTGGACACTACTTGACAGTGAAAGACAACCAAGTATGTGGATAATATATATTGGTTATGTTTTTTTTGCAGTGATGGTCTCATGTTCTTTTCGTTCAAGGCAAATTATTGAAAGATTATGTGTTAGATAACAATTTTGTTTTGTGGTGGTAATTTGTTTTTCAGGTGGTGCACCTGCATCCTTCAAATTGTTTGGATCACAAGCCGGAGTGGGTGATTTACAATGAATATGTCTTGACCAGCCGGAATTATATACGGACTGTGCTAGACATTCGTGGGGAATGGTTAGTCTATCCTACCTCCAATCTTTGTCTTTCAATGTTGTCCCTCAATACATGTTTTTATTTATTTATGTTATGTGCAGGTTGGTAGACATAGCACCACATTACTATGACTTGCAAAATTTCCCGCAATGTGAGGCCAAGCGGGTTCTTGAAAAGCTTTACAGGAAGCGGGAGAGGGAGAAGGAGGAGAACAGGAACAGAAAATGAATGTGTTGACTGATGAGTTGCTGGATCCTTCCAGTATTTCTTATCCAGAAACTAAAAGCGTGGCTGTCCTTCCGAAGCTATCCAGTACTAATGTGCAACACAACCACCTTTCTGGATCCAGTTGCCTGGCCAATCTGGCTTGTACCATTTCTTCAAATAGTAGCTTTAGCATTTTTCATTTTCTCTGTACTTCAAGCATCCACATTTATTTTTGGATGTGGGATTGTTGCCGTTTTAAGGTTTAGGCGTTAAACATTTAAAGAAAATTGAAACGGGTATGAATTTGCTATGCTGTGGTCATGATCTCACTCTACTGACTTTTCGATACGAAAATAGTAGTGAATTGAACCAGAGGGGGCGGGCCTCATGCGAGCCTTTTCACGTCAGGAGCTATCCCATTCTCGAAACCTACGATAATCATTATTTTCACATGAAAAGCCGGCATGGTTATTACTAGCTCCAACATGATTAGAGTGCTGCAATTATTTAAAGAGCAGGAGAGATCACAAGATTCTTGTCGACAGTGTTCCATTTATTAAATTTCCCATACACGCTTTGTGGGGGGGTTTGAAGTGCGAAATAGCGAGGATAAATCCAATACTGGCAGTTCAAGAGGTAACATTGCACACTCTATGGATCTTGATTAACTGATCATGCTCGTCCTTCAGCCAGTTTTTGATAAAGTTCATCAATTTCCACCTGTACATTAAACAAGTTGGAAATTAATAAGCAATTGTTCAACAGGATGCAAGCACAAGATCGAAGGGAGTTGTTCCATTTATTTACCCGATAGTGGCTAACCAACTTGTTTCTCTTCTTCTTCAAGGTTGCAGTCACCAAATCCTTTTCAATGTCGAAGGGGCAGGACTCCAGTATCACTCCCTTGATATGTTCAAAACCTTTCAACTGATAATAAGAAATGGGGAAGAAGTGTCAAAAAAAAAAAAAAGAAACTATCAGCTGACTTGAAGGAATGCAAATAACTTCCTTGAAAACTTTGAAAAGGGTTAAACGATTCTCTGGAGCTCTGGAGCTACAGATATAGCAAACAGCGGAAAGCCTGAAAGGAAGCTAGTGACAGGTCGCATTGGTTTGAAATTCAGGTTCAGCAGAGACTACCTTGTTTCTTTCAGCCGTAGTCTTTAGCTCTGAGAGGACAAGTTTCTGTAGCTGATGGAGAGAGCAGAGTTCGGTGAACGAACCCATATGGCCATTCAAGTACGCCCAGCTTTTTGTGTTTTCTTCATGAAGCACAACTACTGCAACCAGCATTGACTTGAAGCTGTCCCCGTAGATCCAAATCTTAACAAAGAACATGATAACGCAATTTCAATAAAACCTCAACGCACCTAGCGATCACATGATAAAACTTTCAATTAAGAAGTTGAGTTGAAACAATGCTTACGTCCTCAACAATTGGAGTGTTATTGTATACATTTTCCAAGTACTCAATAGCAATATACTCTCCCTGAGAGAGTTTTATAAGATTTTTCTTCCTGTCAATAATCTTGACGACTCCATTTGGAAGAATTTCTCCTATGTCTCCTGAAAATGCCAAAGAATGAAAGAGTCAGCACACAAATGTAGAGGCATTCTGTTTGACAAGAAACGACGGCTGTTTAACCTGTATGGAACCACCCATCTTTCATGCTCTCTCTTGTCAGTTCTGGATTCTTGTAATAACCAGAGAAAAGAGTCTTCCCTCGGAGGCATATCTCGCCACAAGGAGGATTACCAAGCGGATCGTATCCCATCTCCGGAACCTCCTCCAGGCACAGATCAGTGTATACAGCTGCTGCCCCAACTGTACCCAGCATGCACATTTCATCTGGAAAGGCCATGGTGGCTGGTCCACAGCTTTCGGTCAACCCTAAAGAAATGTAAGTGGATGAGAATTCGACTGCCTAACCTAAGTAGCCATGCTGGCTGGATCAGAATGGATTATCATTTATCAAGCTACTTGCAAGAGAAGGCAATCTCTGAGGATTATACTCAAAATGCTCAGACAAGATCATTCCTCCACTAAAATCATTGCATTGCATAAAGAAATGAACAAGATCTTCATGAGCGTTAACCTAGTTGCCCTAAACTATATGCTTAAAGCAATGTTTCATCATTTTCCAACACAATTAATCTACATGGACTACTAATGTTTCTCGTCATTGTTAAGGAAACAGTTCGTTACCATAGCCTTGGATTACAAAGGCACAGGACGTAACCCGCAAGAACTCCTCCACCTCAGTGCTCAAGGATGCACCTCCACATATTATTAGTCGAAGGCGGCCACCTAACTTAGCTTTGACCTAATAAAGAGAAATCAATGATAAAAGCTTTATGGCCAAGACGATAGTAGTAATGCAGAGATAAATGATGGTAAATGGTTTTCAATCAGTCAATTGATTGGCCAGCGTATTTAAGAACCATGAATTAGGGTTCCACAAATTTGGAAGCAGGAAACTGGTGCGGTCATTTTTGAGTAAAATACGACTTATTGAGGGAGGCCAGATACAACCTTCCTGAAGGCTAAAAGGTCTGCCAATGGCGATGCATATTTTTGTCTGTAACCCCGATTCATCCAGCCAAGCTTGCTGTATAACAACAGAAAAGGTACTTTCAGCATCGTTACAGAAATTGTTGTATCCAATCATTGCTAGTATTGAGAACAAATTTCATTACTTAAGAGAAGACCAACTTACTATCTATACAAAGCATCGAATATATTCCTGCGTAGTGGACTGAGTTCTTGTAATGCCTTCTTTATACCTGAAATACAGATGAACCTAGTCTTAAATAAGAACTGCCAAACATCTTTCAAGATCAATTTATGCGCGCTTGATAGATTACTATAGGGATTTCCATGCCTTCTTGTATTTTTTCGAAGACTCGAGGTACACCAGCTAAACATGTTGGCTTCAACTCCATCAAATCATCCCTCAAAGCATTCAAATCCTTCAAATCAACCCATATAATCTTGAGAAACAATTATTGCTAATCAAAGATCTGAAATTTATAGGAAAATCGGTGAATGTCGAAAATTGAAAGTGAACACTCAAGTCATATGGTGAAATTGGTACTCAGTAGAGTGCATGGCTCTTTCATTTCCTTCCTTTTTCCTACCGCATCTTGTATCATGCCAGCACGAATTCCATGTTTAACTATCACTCAATAGTCCATTACAACTACAACTATCAGTAGTCGTCATGATTTTTATGCGGATACCCCGTGATAATACCCTACAGAAAGTCCAGTTGTTTAACATTTCCTCCTCTCTATCACTGACCCATAACCTGTTCAAAGTTCAAATAGTGGTGTTCCAGCAGCATACCCCATGATAATAGCCAACAGAAGCACCTTTCCGGAAAAAGTATTCCTCGATCATGCGATCAAGGACATGAGCAAGCGGCAGGAAAGATAGATACACATCATCAGTTGTCATCTGTTTTAAGTCACAAAATGTGTTTCAAAACAACAAGATAAATCCAGGTAGAAGAACAATACTTGACCACAGCAACATATTCAAGCAGAGAACGCATGCAATCAAGATGAGAACTGATTTTTATATATGCCGATCGTTAGTTAAAGTTGTCAACTAAGATAATAAGGACAGGTTCCGACATGCAAAGAAAAAAAAAGGTTTCTCATGGTGAACTTTGGCTTACTGGATAATTTTAAGCCAGTAGAATTAATGCATTTTGTTTATTCAAACCAGTTTTTGCTTGTACATACAACTTCATACATAATGAGAGAACACTAAATAAAAAATACCATATTTATTTTCCCACCTTGTCTTCAAATTGTTCCATAAATAGATCAATGCCTCTGACAAAAGCTGCAACTGTTTCATGCAATATCACAACACCTTTGGGATCTCCACTGGTACCACTTGTGTACATAATTGTGCAAATGCTAAGAGGCTGAGGCGGGAATATCTCCGATGGATTCTCTTTTCCCTAATGCACAAGACTCTTAAAAACTAACCACAAAGGAACCGGGAAAAAAAAAAGCAATATTGTATCAACTCCATTCTATCAATTATGGGGAATCGGAGCAGTACTCCCAGAAGTTGTAAGCAAGGAAGTGTCTCATAGTACCCCACAGAACTTTATCAAGGTTAAAAATAAGTTTATCTAGTTTTATACAGTTCACTCTGATGCAAAATAATGTTAAAGATAGTAGGAGTTTAAACAGCATATGAAAACCCTCTAGCCTCAACTATATATTAACATTGCAACTATCTTCAGTTATCATCACTCGGAAAGAGAGGACCTGGATACAGATTTACACGAGGACTATTCTCAATCTGAACAAGTACTATATCTCCACACAAGACAACTGATAAATTTCATGAAGGTGAAGTTATATCTAACCATGCATAGATACTCTTCCCAAGAGTATGATTTTATCCCCATTTGGGCTGCCCGATCCTTCTCTTCCTCCGTCAAAGAAGTGAAGCAAACAATTGCTGCAATCACAATTAAACTTAGTAGGATGTATTGTTAGAAATTTATTTTAAATAAACATGTCAATGAAGTTCAAATTAAAGCAGAGTAAACTTATTTTTAAGGTTAATAATTTACTGAAAATTATTCTCTAATAAAAATATTTTAATATAAACATTAATTAGTTTAAGATAAATTATTGGTATATGAAAAATTTAATTCAAAGAAATTATGATTGCCATGTTTTTTTTTTAACTATAAAACCCTTAATCCATGATTGAGATATTATAAGATTTTCTTAAATCTTATATATAAAGAGAAATTAAATAGTTAAAGTTAGTTTTATAGGACATTAAAGTTTTTAAAGCTAGGATAAGTGAGATTTAAGCTTAAGCCATACACCATTACTCTCTCAACTCGGCCTAGGCTCGAGTCTCGAGATCTAGGTTTGGACTCGCAATAAATTTTTTGCTCATAATTTTCTTTTTGCCAAATCATTTTTGCTTAGCTAACACATGAATAGACAATAATCTTCCTCCTCTTGAACACTTTTGTTTTATAAGTAAAGACATCTAATTTTTAAGGCAAAAACTACCTGGTTTATCTTTTTATGATAGGTAATTAAAGCAAAATGGTGATAATTAATTAAGTTAATTACCACAATTAACTTTGCAGTAATTCTAGTTCAAAAAATCAGTATAAAAAAGGATTGAATGATAAATTGTTTGTATAAACAAAGTAGTGGCTCTTCGGCCTTCTTTTCTTTGCTTTTCCAAATATTTCAACTCTTTTTTTATTAGTTATTCTAGAGCTTAAGTTCAAGATTTTTGTATAGAGGTTTTTGAATTTGTTTCCTAGTTTGTGGATCTTGTTTAATAGTGCAAGTAATCAAGATAGTATTGTTGGAATTTTGAGAAGTTGATTGCAATCAATCTATTTGCACCAAATGACGAGTAATAAAGTTTTAAGAATAAAGTACACAATTCTTGAAAATGATATGATCCTATATGCTTCAATAAGTAAGTATACTAAACAAACTATTTAATATATTGCTTTCTTTACATGTATGTTTAAGTAAAAATGATTTATTTGTTCAAGTCATGGTGTTTAAGTTTGTATACTTGCTAGTTACTCTTTTTTTTTCAAGGTTAAATTGCATACAACTTATTTAATTATAATATTAAACTATATATTGCAACTCTCATATATTTAGGTGAACAAAATTAAACCTAATAAACTTCAATTAAATTTTGATAACAATCTTAAGGCTTTATCATTTTATTTTTTGTAATTGTTTTTGTTTAATTTAATTTATGATAACATAGTTTATAGATGATAAAAATACTAAATTATAAGTTAGAAATTATCTCCTTAATTTTGTTGTTGAATTTTTTTTACCTATTGTAATTCTTTGTCATTTGAAAGTTTAAAACCAAATTTTAATTATATATATCTAGATGTTATTTGAGAAATTTTACCTTGACTTCAACTTAAGATCTGGTTGCTATAATTAATGTTGCTTTGATTAATACTACTTCGGTTACCTTCTGTGATGCATAGTAAGAAAACCTAAAAATTTCAATGTATTGAACTTTAAAAGGTGATAGTAAAAGATGTTTTTCTATCTAACCAGTTTGAACTTGACAAATCTATTAGATAGTGAATCTGATCCTATCATTATTGCAGTTGTGGACACATGAAATAATAGTGATTTCATGTGCAAGAACTATATCTTGAATGGATTTGGTAACATACTACATGATGTATATAGTTCAATCAAGAGTATAAAGATATTATGTAGAGCTTTGGATTGAAAGTACAAAGCTAGAGATGTTGGTATAAAACAAATTCATAGTCGGTAAATTTTTAGATTTTAAAATGGTCAATTCAAGAATCATGATAAGACAAGTTCAAGAGTTTTAACTTATATTGCATGATATTTATGCTGAAAGAATGGTTTTGAGTGAATCCTTTCAAGTAGCTATAATTATAAAAAAAGTGCATTTTTTTTTAAAAAAATTTAAGAACTACCTTAAGCATAAGCGTAAAAAGATAAGAGTTAAAGACTTCATTTTAAGATTGAGGATAAGAGAGGACAGTAAGTTCTTTGAAAAAGAGCTAACTTTTCCACTATAGCGCTTAATGCAAACATTGTTGAACGAGTTATCTAAAAACCTGAAAAAAAGGCTTTTATGAAAGGGAAAGGAATTGTCAAAATTTCAATGGAAAATACTTCATATGCATAAGACTGAACACTAAGCCAAGAATTGTATAAACAAGGATCAATAAGAAAACCCTAAAAAAAAAGGATTGCTTAAGCTAATATCACTAAGGTTGATAAATGATGTGTCAAAATTGAATGTGTCTACTGTTGTTTTCGAAGTCAAATCGACAAAAAATCCTAAGAAGCTGTGGGTTAATACAAGACATGTATGCGCTAATAAGAAAATGTTTTCCACTTATAAAGAAGTAGATGGTGAACATTTATACATGAAGAATTCATTAATCTCTAAGGTATTGGGCATTGGAAAGATCATACTAAAGATGACTTATAAAAAGCTTGTTACCCTCAACAATATACTTCATGTTACTAATATTAGAAAAGATTTAGTGTTCGTCTCCTTGTTAAGTAAAAATAATTTTAAAATGATAGTTAAGAGTAACAAATTTATACTCATTAAAAATGGGATGTTTGTTGAAAAGGATGCCTATTTTTACGATGACCTCTTTAAAATAAATTCAATAACCATTATAAAAAATGATGAGATGAATAATAATAATAACCATTACTTACATGTGAACTATAATTCTACACAAAGTTTAATTAATATTGAATATTTACCAAGTATAGTTTTTGAGAAAAATCATAAATGTTAGGTTTGTGCGAAATCAAATTCATAAAACCTTCTTTTAAAAAAAATTAAAAGAACTAGTGAAAAAAAATCGTAAAACCTTCTTTTAATTAAGCCGGGTATTGGTGATTTAAAATTTATGCAAACTAGAGGTGAGAAAAAATATTACATTATTTTTATAGATGATTGCACAAGGTATTGTTATATTTTTCTTGCTCAAAAGCAAAGATAAGACACTTAAAATATTTAAATATTACAAGAATGAAGTTTAAAATTAACTTAATAAAAAGATAAGGTACTAAGCATGATAGATGAGGAGTCTAAGAAGCACCTTTTGATAAATTTTGCTTTCTAAAATGGTATTATCCATCAAACTACTGCTTCTTATTCACATAAATAAAATGACATTATTGAAAGAAAAAACCAAACACTAAAATAAATAATGAATGTAATGTTGATATGTTCAAGAGCACCTCGAAACTTGTGAAGTGAGGCAATTCTGATTGCTAATTATATACTTAATAAAGTACCCAACAAAAAGTTATAGAAAACACTATATGAATTGTGAAAAGGTAGAATATTTTCCTACAAATACCTCAAAATATAAGGGTGTCTTGTAATAATGGTACTACCAGGTCCTAAAAAGGTCAATATAGGACAAAAAATTATGAATTTTGTTTTTATTAGATATGTTTACAATAAAAGTGCATGTAAATTTCTTGTATGCAAGTCAAGTATTAAGGATACTCATCCTAATACAATAACGAAATCAAGCAATGCTATATTCTTCGGATATATGTTTCTATTTAAGGAAGCATATATATGGTGTCTTCATATAGTGATGATATAATCATCATCAATTTAAAGATTATGTTATTAAATGAGTTTCAAATCAACGAAATTGAGAAATATATTTATATGAAAAACGTAAATAAATATTGTGTTATTATATGTCTTTTTATGGATGACATGCTAATTTTAGACAATAATGATTACATGATAAATTTTACCAATAAAATATTAACCAATAAGTTTAGACATTGCCTTCACTAATTAATCGAGTAAATTTAATAGTATTTCATTAACAAATGTTCAAAGCCAAAAGCTACCTATTACGATGTAATGATCTACCAAGTCATTATCTTTTTATGAATCTTCGAGTTCTTATATATTGTCAAAATTTTCATTTACGTGAGGATTGTTAGAAATTTATTTTAAATAAACATGATTGATGGATATATTTGATGCCAAATTAAAAGTGAAATCCACTCACTTTTAGGGTTAAGGCTTTATTGGAAATAAATCATTCTTCAACAAAAATACTTTAACATGAAACACTAACTTTTTAAAAATAAATTATGAGTAAATGATAAATTAATTTCAAAGAATCCATGGTTAGCATATTTTGTAAACCCAAAAACCTTTAATCTCACATTGAAAGATTACAAGATTTTCTTGTAGTTTATATAATAAGAAGTTGAATAGTTAAAATTAGGCCTGTAGAGCACCAAAGTTTTTAAAGGAAAGATGTAAAACCCTGAGAACAAACTTATACAAAAAAAAAAGTTAATTAAAATTAAAATTATAATAAAAAATATAATAATAATGCAATTAAAAAAAGAAAAAAAAATATGAAAGACATAAGAGGTATGACTTAAATTGTGAAAAAGAATAGAAATGGGGTCAAAGTGTAATTAAGAATAAATAGGGCTATAAAAACCCTATTTCTTCTCCATTGAAAACTGGCAGTGCACACACAAAAAAGGGAGATTTTCCATCAAAATTTGAGAGAGAAACACCAAAACTTAGCAAGCTTTACAAGTCTTAGACAAATTGGTAGGAGAAAAACATCATTTAACAAGAGAAATTACAAGAAATAAGTGTGGGAATTGTGAGGAGAAAAGGGATGGGTGGCCGGCTAAATGCAAGGAGAAAGGAGCTAAAATTTTTCAATCAATTGAGCAGTGAAGTTTAGATTACCCTCAAGTAAGGAGTCTTAAACTCAATTTTACGAATTAAGCTTCAATTTGATTGAAATTGTGCAATTTTCTTGAATTGAGAATTAGAGATCTTGAACACAATTTGGAGGAAATGCAAAATTGCCTAATATTAGATTAATTAGAGTGTTGTAGGTTACTTTAGATGTGAAATTATGTGAGGAGAACAAAGAAAAATCAATGGAAAAAAGGACCTAAGGTGGCTGACCACTAAAATGGTAAATGAAAGGGGTATAACTTATGATTTTCCTTATTAAATTATTTATGATGTGTTGTTATAATGTGAATGATAACTAGAAAGGAAAATTATCACCTAAGAAGGAGAAGGAACCCTTAGTTCCTTTGGGGTCAAGTTCGGGCAAGATAGGAATTAGTAGGGGGAAGGAGAGTTTTGAGATTTCGTATGAAAATTATGAGTGAATTAGGTGTAGCAGAAAGTTTACTAACAAAGAAAACAAGATAACTTGATGATATGAGAATTGCATAAATCAATTTCGTAGGTCATGAAGGGTGGAAAGGAGTTTATAGGCCACATGTATGGTCTATGACGTGTTTTGGGGATAGTTGTGAAAAGTAGGAAACTGTAAACACAAAAAAAATGCATGCTTATTGAAGTGGTTCTAGACCACCTTACAAAAACAAAAAAGAGGAAGAAGAGCAAAATTAGCGTAAACGACCTTGGGAGGTCATATTTAGGAAGGTTTCCATATATACAGTGTGGGATTAACTATCTCAAGAGAGAAAATGGGAATGAGGACAATTGGAGATGCATTTAATCCATTAATGAAAAACTGGATAGATTCGTCGTCTTGATTCTTGAGAGGATTCGAGCTTAAAAATGATAAAATTCAGAGAGAGTTTATACATAAAAGTTGTAGCCTAGGGTGTTAGATTTCCAATGAGTTCAACCCAGCTTATTTTAGAGCTCTAGAACTCCAGATATAGATAAATATCCGAGGAGAGGTCGAGCTGCCACCCAACTAGCACATTTGGCCAAATTAATAAAACAGAGGAACTTAGCCATGTTAAGGGTAGGATTTGGTTTCCCTCCCTTTGTAAAATATGTAGCATTATGTCCTGACTTTTAGAAAAAAAATAAACCATATTTGAAATTAAATTTGTGATATTCGTTATGATTTAATAATGAACTATAATCCTAAAGGATATAATGGGGCTGTAAAAGTAAGGAAAAAATAATTGTTAAAAAGGAATGAATGTTGCAACCATTTTTGTTGTTATTTTTTGAAATGTGATTTGAGTATGGAATAATGTGGTGTACTTGTTGATTCAGGAGGAACTGTAGGAGGGGTACAACAACAATAAAGGAGTGCGAGCCGAGCTTCTGCAGCAGATAAGTATTCTATATCTATACCATCCTTAAATAAGGGGAATTTTAGTAATCTGTTTAATTTATGAACCTTGTGCTTATGAATGAAACTGAAAGGAGAAAAGATAAGAATGAAACGAATGAGGAATGTAAATTAGATTTGAATTATGGATCAAAGTTGGCGATGATGAATGGTAGTAAGGAAATTTCATGAATAACCGCTTCTTGGATTTGATTAGCCGATCCTAAATAAAGGAGGCTAATGATGTTAGTAAGATTTACTAATATCGGCATGACCATTACCGAGAATTGAGGAATACTAAACTTGATCAACTATTCAGGCGAAGAATAGTTAATGATATCGACGGATGACGTCGGTATTGGCAAACTTATGAAACTTGATTAGCTTTCTTGAGGTGAAAGCTAATGATGTCAAGAACTCTTGACATCGGCTTTCCTGAAATTATTTCCAAGGTATTATACAAAACTGATTAACTATTTCGGATTTGAAATAGTTAATGGCATCAACCAGCTATGTTGATGTTGGCATTACCAAAGATTTGATTACTCGGTCCCGGTAAGGGCGACTAATGAGAATTATTAGTGTCGGCAATAGCCTCCCCTGATTTGGAAAGTAGTACGATTGGTGTTCCCGATGAAAAATGATTAATAATATTTACAAAATAGAAATGTTGAGCGATTTCAAGAATGATGAATCCAGATGTAATAAAGGAAGATTAGATGAGAACAATGAACTACGATTGTATGTGTGTGTGCGTGTGGGGGGGGGCGCTTTTCTCTTCTATGCTATATTTTTGTTTTTAGTATAATTATTGCAAACATCATGTAATTGCAGGTTCATCACATTCACGCCAGTAGATATGTCTTAGGTCCTTTAGTTTTTTTTTTTTTTTTGTATGATCTAGGAATTAAATGAATACTAATGTATTTTGCCTTTAAAGAATTATATGACTTGAAATGTAATAGTTCCCTTTTTATATTAAATGTTGGAACACAAACTGTGCTATAATGTACTTGTAATCTTAATGTTTGTTCATTTCTATTTATGAATTAACGTATGCCTAATGTAAAAGAAAATGAATATGTGAAATATTATGCTTGTACCCATGAATAATTTGCTATTGAGACTCGAAATGATTGTGATATGGTTGAGAAATGGGTATAAGATACGTGCATGATAATTGTCGATAACTTGGGACCTCCTGGTATAGAGAAGACATTGCTGAAATTTCGGTAGAAATTTCAGCAATTCTTATACGAGTTTGGCAAAAATAAAATAAATTTCTCTATGATTTTTCTTTATATGATTGATATGTTTGATCCCGATAATGTGAATATTACAAAAAAAAACCTTAGGCTAAGTGAGCTTTGGGCTTAGGTCACACACATACTCGCTTGACTAGGTTTAAGATCAAGCTCGGTCTTAGTCCTGAGGATTGGATCTAGGCCTGGGCTTGAACTTAGATTTATTATTAAATAATTTTTGGTTAAAGGAATTATTTTTGCCAATCTATTTTTGTTTAGTCAATCCATTAATAAACAACCAACCTGAAAAATACTTTTCCTCATCCTGAATAATTTTATTTTCTAAGTAGAAAATCTGGTTTTTAAGGCAATAATTACAATGTTTTTAAGACAAGAATTATTAGTTTTTTATCCTTTTGTGGCGGGGTAATTAAAGTAAAATGATGAATCTAGTAATTACTAGAATTAATTACGCATTGGTTTAGTTTTAGATCAAGAAATCAGTATAAGATGTTTTGTGCACACAAAGCAGGTCTTTAGCCTTCTCTCATTTGTTTTTCTCAACTTCTCCACTCCATTTTTTCTTCAGTAGTTCTAGGGTTTAGTTTCAAGTTTTCTGTTGAGAGATTTTTGAGTTTGTTTTTCAAGTTCATGGCACAACTAATAAAAATAGTGGGGTAAGAATCCTAAAATGTTGACTATAGTCAATCCATCTACCAAATAACTAGCAATAAGGACAAAAAAATACGATACTTGAAAGCAAGGGGCATGCATGTTTAAGTGAAAAGGATTTACTTGTTTAATTCATCTTATTTAAGTTTATATGCTTGCTAGTTACTTTCCTACAACCTTAAATTTGGTTCTAGTTGCAAGCAATTTATTTAGTGATCTAATGCTTACCTTTAAGCCGCTGAGCAGATGCGCAATCAGGATTTAGCAACTGCAAATAGAAGTGCATGTCAAATTAGAGAATCGGCAGCTCTTATAAGCAGCGGCATGCGGAAGAGAATACATGTGATCATGAGAAAACAGAAAAAATTTTCTTACTTCTTTCACTTTTTTGTCTTGGACAAAGACAAAATCAATCTCCGCGTGATCTATAATAAAGTTTACAGCACGAGGACCTGCATCCAAGAAAACCAATAACCCCTGCTTAATTGGAGAGAAGAATCAGAGAGGTCGAGATGCATGGTGCCCCCTCGGAAACCCATCTCTAGAATATTAATAAATGACTTGCAGAGAGACGGAGGAATGCAGGATTTAAAACTAGAGCGCGAGCCACTAATGGTTATTTGAAGTTCACTCTCTACTTTCAGTTGAAGTAGAAAGCACAAGGATAAAAACTATAAATGAAGATTTTCTCCTTTGCAAAGCTTTCAGCTGCAGAATCCGATCACAACACCCACACCAGTGGATTTACAGCTTGGAACAAAAACCAGTGACGAAAGCTTTTTGGATCTTTTTTTACCGAAAGAGAGCACAGATTTTAATCCTATATTGAGAGTATTGTAGAAAGAAGTTTACCGATAGTATCATAGAGAGGCACGCAGACTAAGCTTTGGGCATTGCAAGCCTACACAGAGACAACGAAAGTAAAGAAAATAAAAGCTCAGCCAATAAACGGAAAGTCGTAGAATATTAAAGAAAGCAGACCTCCATTGCCTCGATCCATTGAGGACAGTTTGATCCATAAATACCAACTCGGTAGCCCTGCCACCAGGAATTAATTATGGCACAGGAAAAATGACCAAAGGGAAAAGAAAAGAAAGAAAGCTTTAATTGCCAAATCTTCAAATCCAAAGTCACTCTAATCCAAGTCCCTGCTAAATGCACATATCTATGCTTACTGGTTCAGCACCGGATGCCCGCAATGCAGAGCTAATTTGCAAAACTTCATCATAAACTTCCTTGTAAGTTTTCCAGACATAAGGCCCCACCTAAAGAAGGATCAAAGTCAAAAAAACTGCCCCAACTGTTCCAATCTACAGAACTTTCAACCAGATATTTACCTTCCCGTCAACAAATTTACGCCATCCAAGCATTTTATATCCAGGATACTTCTTGGCAGATGAACTATGCATCGAAAGATTTTCATTGTCAAGAGACGAATTTTATAACAAGCGCAAAAAAGTCAAAACCATCTCAATATCCAAGCTTTCAAGTTAAACTCCAGCCAACATCATTGGCAAGCTACATGGGCTGCCATTCTGCCTAAACATCTATGTTCTATCTCCATCAATTCTCACATATAAAAGCAAACATGTCTAATTGTACCAAACTTAGTTTCTTTAACCATCTAAACCTGCAAAACCAACGTAGTTTGTAGCTAGCTTTGGCTTCCATTACCTTAAGGTCTAGCTTTAAATTAATACTTGATAGCATAACAGAAGGATGCTGCTTAATACAAGCTGAGATTCCTAGTACTCTTGCTGATAATTTCATACCTGAAAATATCCCAAGATGTGGTCACATCGCGATCAAGAGGAGGATATTCTTTCTTGGATAGTAGATTACGATACACAGGACCAACAGAAGGTTTCCCATCTTTTCCTTCCCTCCCCTCCTCAACCTGAGCAGCAAATGCCTTCAATGCCATTAGTTTGCTGTTTCACCCGCTGCTCTACAGAAAACGTACAGATTTAGATAAAAGTGTCCCATAAGCGCAGATTAAGAAGCGCCGTTTAAAATATTCAAGTTGGCGGTCAACTACCGTCACTGGCAAGCAAAAGTCAGGAATGGCTGGCGTAACTCAGCCAAAACTCTGCAACAAGGATACTAAAATTTCAGCACCATTATAAGAGATTGTGGGAGAAAAATCAGCGAATAAATTTGCATCAAAACTGAAGTTTGAAGCCAAAAAATAAAGAAGGAAAAGGAAAATCAAGTTAGTTAACAAGCCCAGACTTTCTTTTAACCAACATTAACGGTGTGTTCCTTCCTAACCGTGGTTGTGAAGTCAAATCAATTACTGGAAAAGATAAAAGATAATTCATGACATGACAAAGGTTGACCTGCAGATAGCAAAACCCAGAAGGAGAAGGAAAAACAAAACGAAAAGAGTCTAGTTAACAGGTATCACAGCTAGGGTGGTTATATAGAGCATAGAAGCAGTAAAATCAAGATTAAAGATCAAAAAGTGCCCACAATGATTACTCTATAATTCACAGAGTTACTAGAAAAAAAAAAAGAAAGAAAAAAAGAGTTGATAATTAAGCAGGACAGATGATGGTCCGGCAAGCTAATTAATGAATTATAGGACAGACAAATTAACCAGCTACTACCCACTTGACTTAATACGCATCCACCCAAATTAAATGGCATAAATGGCATCGAAAGGAAAACCCATCATAAATGCAGTAGATGCACGTCACAACCATGCACATTAGAAATATACTAAAAGGGTATGGTATTTTGCTGTAGATTATACAAAGCAGTTCAGAGGAAAATGCTGAGCAGTTGTTTTTTTTTTTTTAAGTTATTTTGTTTTATTTTTTTAAGTTGTTTTTTTTATTTTTTTAATAATTTTTTTATTTAATTTTTTTTTGTTAATGTTAAATTTTTTTCTATTTAGTTGTCAAATTTTCATGACACGAGTTTCGGGTTTGATTGGTTAACCCAGATTTTTTTTCTGGTTTACTTTTTAATTAATTACTTTTTCGAGTGCACTCCAAAATAAAACACTGAGCTGTTTTTTTTTTAATGATTTTTTTTTTGTTAATGTTAAATTTTTTTCTATTTAGTTATCAAACTTTCATGACACGGGTTCCGGGTTTGACGAGTTAACCCAGATTTTTTTCTGGTTTTTCTTTTTAATTAATTTTTTCGTTTATTTTAGTTTGTTAATGTTAAATTTTTTCTATTTAATTATCAAACTTTCATGACACGGATTCTGGGTTTGACGGGTTAACCTAGCTAATTCTGGGTTAACCTGTAATTTTTTTTTCCTATTCAGTTATCAAACTTTCATAAATAGCTAAAAGGAATCAATGTTTTACTGTGGACTGCACAGTGCAGTCCACAATAAAACACTGATTCCTTAGGCGTTTTTGTTTTGTTTTTTTTAAGTTGTCTAAGTTTTTTTAGCTGTTTTTTATGCTTTTTGGGGGGTTTTTTTGCTTCTTTTTTTGTTTTTTTAATTAATTTTTTTCGTTTAGTTTGGTTTGTTAATGTTAAATTTCTTTCTATTTAGTTATTAGACTTTCATAACACATATCCCGAGTTTCACGAGTTAACCTGGTTTCACGGGTGAACCCAGTTAATTCCGGGTTGACCCGTCAATTTTTTTATTATTATTTTCATAAATATTTTTTTTTAATTTAGTTTGTTAATGTTAAATTTTTTTTATTTAGTTATCAGACTTTCATGACACAAATACTGGGTTTAACAGGTTAACATAGTTTGACGAGTTAACTCAGATTTTTTTTTCTTTTTAATTAATTTTTTTGTTTAGTTCAGTTTGTTAATGTTCATTTTTTTTATTTAGTTACCAGATATTCATGACACGTATCCCAGGTTTAACGAGTTAACTTAGTTTGACGAGTTAACCTGAATTTTATTTTATTTTTTGCTTTTTTTTCTTTTTAATTATTTTTTTCGTTTAGTTTAGTTTGTTAATGTTAAATTTTTTTTATTTAGTTATCAGACTTTCATGACACAAATACTGGGTTTAACAGGTTAACATAGTTTGACGAGTTAACTCAGATTTTTTTTCTTTTTAATTAATTTTTTTGTTTAGTTCAGTTTGTTAATGTTCATTTTTTTTATTTAGTTACCAGATATTCATGACACGTATCCCAGGTTTAACGAGTTAACTTAGTTTGACGAGTTAACCTGAATTTTATTTTATTTTTTGCTTTTTTTTCTTTTTAATTATTTTTTTCGTTTAGTTTAGTTTGTTACTGTTAAATTTCTTTCTATTTAGTTTTTTTTCTTCTTAGAGGTTTTTTTTCTTTTATTTTTTTATTTTTAATTAATTTTATTTAATTAATTTAGTTTATTAATGTTAAATTTTTTTCTAAGCAGTTCTCGGCTGATGCCTTTAGTTTTTTTTTTATGCCTTTGACTGTAGACTGCATAGTACAGTTCACAGTGAAAAGGCTAATGTTTTTTTTTTCTTTTTAATTAATTTTTTTATTTAATTTAAATTGTTAATGTTAAATTTTTTTCTATTTAGTTATCAAACTTTCATTACACGGATTCCGGGTTTGACAGGTTAACCTGGTTTGACAAGTTAGCCCAGTTATTTCTGGGTTAACCTGGTTTGAAGGGTTAACCCAATTAATTCATATTTTTTTTCTTTTTTTTATTAGTTTTTTTCTTCCTGTTGGTTTTTTTTCTTTTTAACTAATCTATTTAATTATCACACTTTTATGACACGACCTTGCAGCCAGACCCACGTCCAATGCTGTTGGGTCTGGTATTGTAATCCAGACACTTTTATGCTAAAGGTTCACCCAAGTTTAATGTTATTATTAATATTATAAACATTACTCTTGGGTCAGGCGTTGCAACCAAACCTGAGACTCTTGGGTATAATTTTACAAAAAAACCTAACACTTTTAGATCTTAGCTATTTTTAAAATGCAAAAAATAATTGATCCGCAACATTGCACGGAGCATGTAACTAGTAGTATACTAAATACAATTAGTTTAGGAAATAGCAAATTGATGAAGTAATAAAAAATTAAGTATCCTACGAATAAGTATCCTACGAAAAGGTTTCTGGTTTAGTTAGTAAATTAATTAAGTAATCCCATAATTTCATTTTTTTTAAATAAGGCTGATAATATATAGCTTGTATTTGGTGCATGATAGGTCAAGATAACTTATGATTATTATTTGCAAAAGATATTTTTTAGTGAAATTAATGACTTCCCGATGCTTAAAGAAATATCTTTTTAGATAAAGAGAATATAATAATATTTTAGAGAAAGATGCTCTCAAAATATATATGCAGTAGAGAATAAAATTGTGAACTTTTTTTTCTGAAGATCTCATGGTGTATTTATAGCTCACGAGTCTTCTTTTTTTTTGTGGAGAGGAAGGATTGAAGTGTAATTTCATCTTTGTGATATTTTGAGTTGTATTGTGAGCTGTATTCCACTCATTTTATCCAACTAAAAGATTGTGACATGTTGATCATTAAAGATTTTAATACATCTAATGATTTTGATGGAGTATAAATTTGTTTAATTAAGCTTATTTGTTGAGAAATAATTTTTTTATGATTTTATATAAAATCTTATAGAATTGCTATTATTAGACTCAATTATCTCTTGAATCTAGCCAACACCAGCCCAACATGCTTAGGCTTGGTACACTGCCAAGCCTATCTATGACTGGGTCTGGCTAGCACTAGACCTATCGAGCCTGAGGCTTAGCACACTGCCAAGCCCAACTGTGGCTGAGTCTGGCTGGCGCCAGACCCAACGCCTGAGGCTTGACACACTGTCAAGCCTAACTTGTCCGGGACGTGGCACATTGCTAAGCCTAATTATGGCTAGATCTGGTAAGCGCTAGACCCAATATATTTTTACTGGGGCATGTTTGTGTTTCAAAAAACATATACCCATAATTGTTTTCGATCCAATATTTTTTTTTGATAAAAATATACTACTAAAATCTTAGTTGATCATCAGTACTCTCTAACCGGTGAAGTGAATGAGGAAAGCGACGGGATTAAAATAGTTGCAGAGAGACTGAGATGTTGCTGCCATTCAATAGTTAAACTGATGAATAAGTAATTATAGTGGAAAGAAGAGAAGCTGAGTGTGTTAAATGAGTTGGTTGAAATTGTGTTGTTGTTGTTGCTTTGCATGTGCTCACGTTTATCACTAACATTGTGTGTGTCTGTCTATATTTATATATACGTGTATGTGCTTTCTATCTATGATTGTTTCTTTCTTTAAGTGTATTTTTTCTTTGCATTTAAAATAAAATAATGCAAAAATGCGTCGATATGTTTCTTCTTTTTTAAAAGAATTTATTTACATGCCACTCCAAACCAAATTGTTTAATTTTTAGCTCAACTGAAATGTATTTTTTTTAGCTTTCAGGTTCAAAACCCTTCTTTAATTCTTCATAACAAAAAAAATAAAATCATTATTTTTCAAATTTGGATTTGTGACAAATGTATATAGTACATAAAAACAGATCATAGTATTATAAACAAACAAATCATATAAAGTTTTTAATATAAAAATAAGCAATAGTTAATTCCTTATAGAATATCAATCAAATATCATTCATAATGTCCCAC